>RCMY010000031.1_pt1 | contig 255551 bp, 253 predicted proteins | sample 2041341 | NCBI WGS metagenome assembly RCMY01 (sample SAMN09708234, study PRJNA481090) | Marine sediment metagenome, whole genome shotgun sequencing project. | reverse complement strand
CTGATCCTGCCAAATTATTTTCCGAATATATTCCTACAGCTTTCAACCCTGTACTGTTTATTTCGGCTGTTCCTGTATTGGAAATGCTTGCTCCGTCCTTCATAAACAATCCTGTTGATTCCTGACCGATACTAATAATACCGCCGTCATTTTTTATAGAAGAGCCTGCTCCTTCTGCATACATAGCCACAGAATAATTGTTTACTGATATTGTTCCTTTATTCTCTCCTCTTGCACCATTAATAAGATATATTCCGGCTGATGAATCACCAAGACTTATTGTCCCCAGATTTGTTCCCTCTACATTTACAGGTGTTCCAGAAATCGGATAAGGCAGCGGATTATCCGTATATCGTCCGCTTAATACCATACCTGCTACATTTGTTCCTGTCGAATTAACATTTGAAGCCGTTCCAAAAAGTACTGCAGTACCAAGACCATTTATAAGCATACCATTTGAACCTAGTGCTGCTGTAGTATTATTATAAAACTCTCCTCCTGTCATGCTTCCTGCTACATATGTTGATCCGGCTGTTGCCGTTATAGTAAACGGTGTCAGGAAGTTCATACTCGAACTGGCATCTGATATTGTCAGTACTATATTTTGACCGTCAATATAAATATTTCCCCCGTTATTAGTCAGACTGCTCGAATTAGTCAGATAATATCCTACTGCATTATCTCCTATTAAATTCACTGTTCCGCCTGCTATTGTTCCTGTTGTTCCCTCTGCATATACTCCTATTCCGTTCTTTCCTACAGTTATATTTCCGTCATTTATTGTAAGTGTAGAATTTACCGAATATACTCCTATTCCTTCTTCTGAGCTCGAAACATCTATATTCGAACCTGTACTCAATAATACTGTTGATCCGGCTCCTGCTGTATTATTTGCATATATTCCAATATTTCTTCCTGTTGCTCCTGTAGAAATTATTGCTCCTGAATTAGTTATATCAATATCATCAGTTCCATATGCCGCACTTGTTACTCCGTCAAAGTAATTTGCCCCGTATATACCCACTCCGTTGTTTGTTAAGTTTATAGCACCTGCATTTGTTACCTGTGAACTATTCGCCGCATATATTCCTATTCCATCTTCTCCTACATTTATCACTGCTCCTGCCGAATTCTGTACTCGTCCAAAATCTGCGGCGATTCCTGTAGATTTAATCCCTATCAGATTAATAGTCCCGTCATTCTGTACAAGCAGATTAGCAAGTGTTCCGCCAGTATAATTTCTTTGACCTATTCCCAGAGCATTTGCTGCTGTACCTGTTATACTCTTGGTTGTATTTAATTTTACAGAAGAATTAACAAAATCTGATTTATTATAAGCATCCGAAGCTGCATCAAGATTTACATCCTGATCTATCTCCAATTCACCTTTTACCAGTGTTAAAAGCCCATAATCCGAAACACTTCCGGTAGAAATTATCACATCTCCCGCAGTTCCCAAGGTTGTTCCCGGAATTAACGATGAAATCGTACTCAGCTGTGTAACAGAACCAGGACTGTCTAATACATAAAGATTTGAATTGGAATTATTCATTACAATTTCAAGTTTTCCAGTTCCGCTGTTTGATATCAGATTGTCTATGTAAGTATTCAGTGTCATTCCTTTTACATAAAACCCTATTCCACCGGAATTTATATTTACTGTAGTATTTGTTGCTCCTGTAAGATTCACTTTACCTGTAGTCATAACACCGAGATTATTATAATTATATGCAAAAATACTTTTTCCGTCTGTGTCACCCGAGATATCAAAATTTGTTCCTCCAGCTACATTTATCGTAGAATTGTTTGCATAAAGTGCTATTGCACCTTTTCCTACTTTTATTGTTCCTGAGTTTATACTTGTTGTCGATCCTGCATCTGCATATATACCCGCTCCTGATATGGAATTAACTTCTACTGTTCCTCCAGTCATTGTAAAAGTCCCTTTGTTATAAACTCCTGATGATTTTTGTCCTGTTAATGTTATATTTCCTGTATTTGTTCCCGTTGCCCCATTTAATACATAAATTCCCAGAGCCTCTGAATCCGATGATGTAATCAGGGCACCCGCATTATTATTACCTGTTGATGTTCCGCCGACATACAGACCTGCCGAAGATTCTCCTATAGTAAGTGTTCCGTTATTATTCCCTGTAGAGAGCGCTGCAAGACTTATTCCTATTGATTCTTTCCCTACTGTTATCGTCCCGCTGTTTTTTCCTGTAGAGTTTTCCAGAAAGAATCCATAGCCTTTGTCTCCTGTTACTGTTACAGAACCGCCGCTGAAAATTTCCGCATTAGTCCCTTTTATTGCATATATACCTGTACCGTTATTCGTTGCAGTAGAACTGATTTTTACAGAACCGGAATGATTTACAGTACTTTTATCGGAATATATTCCTACTCCTCCCATTGCTGCCAGACTCAGGTCTATTTTTGATCCTGCTGTTGTCGTAACGACTGAATCTGCTGCCGAAACTGAGTATAAAGGAAGATTCTCCACAAATATCCCGTATCTTTTCCCTGCTGTGGCAGTAGTCTTTATTTCTCCGCTGTGAGTTATGTTAATTTTCCCGTTTCCATATCCCAAAATTGCCGGTGTATCATCTAATGTATTCCCACCGTATATTCCGAGAGATTCATTACCATCTATTATTATAGTTCCGGCATTTGTTGTCTGAGTTCCGTTTGCAGAAATTATTCCTGTTGATTTATCTCCGGATAAATTGATAACTGATGATGAACTGGTATCTATTTGTGCATAATCTCCTACTAAACCTACAGTTTTATCTCCTGTTAAATCTATTGTTCCGTTATTTGTAATTAAAATATCCGAAGGATTTGTACTTCCTGTTTTATTTCTCTGTACTACAGCTATCTGATCATCTTTTGTTCCGGCTACAGTAACCCCGCTGTTTATAGTTACATCAGAACTCAATATCTGCAGCTGGCTGTATATACCTGTATCTAAATTAGAAGCCAAATCATTATCCAAAGTCAAATTCAAATCAGACAGTGTGTATGTTTTTATTATAGCTCCGGAATCAGGTACCACTGTGAGCCATGAAGCACTTAGCGGGGATAAAGGCAGTGAAGCTAATTCTGAAACATTTTTAGTCAGTCCCGGTGTTGTTTCCAGATATATAAGACTTGAACCTGCTGCCATGCTTAAGCTCAAACCGTCAGTACCAAATGCAGTTTTGGCTTCAAACGAATTAAGTATAGAAGGGATTCCTGCTAAGTCAGTACTGCTTAACGTACCACCTTTATAATAAAAGACCATTCCTCCTGCTTCTACTCTAGGAGCAACTATCCCGTCCAGAACATATTTCCCTGTAAAGGTTCCGCCGTCATGATTATAAAATAAAAGTCCGCCGGCATTTGCTTTAATACCTGCTGCAGATTTTATATTGATTTTAGACCCGTTACCTGAAAATAAAGCTATTCCTCCGGAACCGGCTTCTATTGTACCGCCGTTTATATTAGTATCAGTATTTCCTGCCGCCCCGTATACTGCTACTGCAGAATCTCCGGTTGCTTCTATTGTTCCGTCTGTCATATTAAATGTACCATCATTGTATATTCCTGTTGCTCCTTTTTTTACTGTTATTGCAGAGCCTGTATGCATAGTTCCCACAGCATTTCCCGTACCGTCATTCTTTAATGCAAAACCTGAAGATCCACTTCCGTTAACATATATATTCCCATACAAATCAATAACTGCTTTGTCTTTTCCGAATACTGCCGTTGTATTTTCTACTTCTGTAGTAGCATTCCCTATATTTATATCTGTCTTTATTGTTATTTTAGAATCACTGGTATTACCTGCTATTACTGTATTATTCTTACCTGCAGTTATATCTATTATTCCGGTTCCGCCGGTATCTAAAAGTAAATTACCTTTCTTTACATATATTAATGTACTGTCTTTTGCATAGTCACCGAACTTAAAGTCAAAATTTCTTAGTCTTTCAATATTTGATGCACTATAGTAGCTTGTTATATTTATATATAAACCGACCGAATTTTCAACAAAGTTCGGATCATTCAAATCACCGGAATACTTATTGCTCTCTGTTCCCAGCGACACTTTAAACACTGCTGTCTGAGGATCATACGCTCCTGGAGTAACACCTCCATATCCATAATCCATATTTCTCGCTATCTCTATTCCGATACTTTCATCTCCATTGACTTCTATCGGTTTATTCAAAATAATTTTGGAACCGCTCAAATCCTGACTTGCCTGATTTGTCTGTATTCCGACATTATTAGCTCCATACATTACAATTCGCCCATTATTTATAACATTATGATGATAGGCTTTTGATGCTACTGTTCCATAAAAATAAGCCACGCTTTCAGGTGCTCTCATTTCAATTAATCCGCCGGACATATTATAGAATTCAAATCTTCTGTGTGCATTCCCGCCGCCGCCTGCAATAAATGCATTGGCTACCTGTTTACCCTGTCCGTTTGAATAAAGACTGCTGCTGCCATCCCAATGTCCCACCATTGCTCCATAATTTTCAACAACTGCACTATGTGCATCTGCATGTTCCTGTAACCCTACCATCAGTACAAAATTTCCTTCCGCCTGAATCAAACCATGATTTCTAAGAACATTATAATAATTGGGATCTCCATCTCCCGGTGCTGAAACTCCGGTACTTACACCATAATGATTTAATGTATAATTCAGATATCCCGTTCTTGATGAATAAGAATTATGCGGATCAAACTGGATCAAATGCCCCATTGTAGAAGATGAAGTATACGGTGCCTGTCCTATTATCCTCAAAACTGTATTATTTCCGGGATTTCCCACTGTTCCCACAGGCTGCCCTGCTGTTCCCAAAGTTACTACCTGTGCACCGGTAAATTCATACAATGCTGCTTTGGGAGTAGTTACAGTTATTGTTCCTGTAGTAGCATTAGTCATCGTATTAGTCCCGCTCTTCCAATTCGAGCTTCCGGTCAAATTTGTATAATAATAAGATTCTAAAGTTCCCGAACTATTCCGCCATGTCCCGCCAAGCTCCCCGCTGCTAAAGCTGTAATTCCCTACAAATGATGTCCCGTCACTCGAACTTACCTGGCCTAACCTATTAAAGTCATCATCTCCGTTTCCTGTACTTGGAACTTTTACCTGAAAGCTTGCTATGGTAGGTATATTAGCTACATAAGGATTCGGGGCCACAGGATTAAAAGCTCTTACCGCTATATTAGGCAAATTCAAATTCACACTTGCACTTACAGTCGGAACATTAAATACCGCCGGCGGATTTATCTCAAAAGACAAATTCGGCATTGAAGGTATCACTGGTGCATTAATAGCTAACGATACCGGTGCATTCGGAGATATTTTCGGCATCGAAGGCTTTGTCACACCTAGTGATATCGGCTGTCTGTTTGGTTCCCTTACCTGTATTGATATTCCAAGATCTATTTCTTTCGGCTGCTGTAGTGACCGATGCGGTTTTCCTAATAATCCGTTTATACTTCCGCTTGTCATTACATAATTTCCGTTTACATCATAATAACCCGTTACTTTTGAATGATAGCTTGCATTTTCTTTGGTATTATCCTGACCCTCACTGTATTCGTCATAAAAACCGGTAAAAAATACCTGCCACTCCAGATATTCAGGTTTTACTATATAATCTCCCTGAAGATATAAATCTTTCAATTCTTTATTTTTTTGTTTGAGTATTCGTTCAAGTGTTTGGTAGGTTTTTTCACTTGAGCTTCCTTTATCTATGCTTTTTACTATACTACTGTACATTCTATCGTATTTTGTGGCTAAAGAAGCAGGTGCTCCTGCTGCATAAGATGCTAATATCGCATTTAGTGCCAGAAACGATACTAATAATTTTTTATTTCTTTTCATTTTCCCTCCTGTTATACTATCTTATATTATTTGCTGCCTTATACTGTTCTATTCTAAATAATAAATCTTCTATTTCCTGAATTTCATTTACTTTCTTATCAATTTGTTTATCTACTTTAGTCAGCTCTTTTTCCAGTCTTGTTCCGCTGCTAAGATGCTGTCTTAAATTAGTCCACTTTCCTCTTGCCCCTTCTCTTAATTCTCTCCTGTATTCATAAGTAGGCGCTGAATACAGCATCGTTCCCATAATAAATAAAAGTGCTTTTACTGTTAGTTTTTTCATTTTTCCTCCCAAAAATTATTATTTTCTTCTCATTCTTGCTGTTTCATCCGGCATTAATTCTTCCTCTTCCGCCTTTATTCTGTCAAGCATAGTATACCAGTATCCTCTTTTTTCGGGTAATGTCACATATATCGAACCCTGAGCCCTTCTCAAGGCTTTTTCATATGATGAATACACCCCGTCCTGATCATAATCTTTTGTTACACTTTCTTCCACAGCTCTGTCTGCTTTCGCCTCATTACTGTAAAGAGTCAGTGATACCAAGATTAATAAAAAAATTAACGTGATTTTTCTCATTTTTCCTCCTATTTTTTTGATTTATTAAAATGTTTACATTTCATTTTGTTCAGTATTATGCCATGTTATTTTTTACTTTACAACCTGTTGTTTTCATCTGATGTTTCTTTATCTTGGCTGCTTATGTAAAACAGCTTGCAGTGATCTGCATTCTTAAATATAAGTTTTTTCACCAGACCTCCTTTTCAAAATAATGATATTTCAATGAAATATCATTCGTACTTGTTGATTTCATAAGTAAAGCATCATAAATATTTTACTAAATTTACGTTTTAAAGTCAATTTTAATAAAAAAAATATATTTTTATAATAATTTGTCAGACTATAATGGGATATTAAAAAATATTTTTTTTTAGAATTATGACAAGATATTTCTATCTTTTATATAATTATACCACTTTTTCATTCTTATTTTTTTATGTATTATAGAATTTTAATAATATTTTTTTATAATCTGATATTAATCATATATGTTTATATACTAAAAATTGATATATTACTTTATAAAATTATAAAACAATAATATTTTACTATTTTAAATTTAATCATTATTTCGATTTTTGTTGTACAAACATTTGTTATTACATTTATATTTGTTATACAAGTATTTCTGCTTCATATTCTGAATTTATTTTGACGGCACTTGCTTCAAGAATAAAATTATATTTTTTTGTAATCTTATACAGCAGTTTTAATAAATATAAACTAGTAAAATCCAGTCTTTACTAAGCAGTATAAAATCCTTAGAAATATAAAATTTTTATTGTATTTGTTTCCGGTTTTATGTAAAAATATGATAATATATATATAACTGATATAATTTATCTGCAAAGAAAAGGAGGAGCAATGGCTAATATAAAGGATATCGCCAGACTTGCCGGTGTATCAGCTTCCACGGTCTCCAGAGTAATAAACCAAAGTGGTTATGTTAATGAAAAAACCAGAATAACTATAGAAAAAATCATGAAACAGCTGGATTATGTCCCCAACAGAAATGCCGTTTCGTTAAAAACAGGGCGTACCGGCTTTCTCGGAATTGTCGCTCCTTATTTCAATGATTCCATGAATCTTCTGCTCAGTCATTTTACAATGGCTGCACAAAAAGAAGGATATAATATAAGTCTGTTTATGACACTTAATGATAAAAATAAAGAGATACAGGCATTTGAAATGCTTAGGAGAAAACAGATTGATGCAGTGCTGCTGCTTATCCGTCTGAATGAATGGTCTGTTCTTGAACAGTATGCCAAATACGGTCCTGTTGTCACATGGCAGAGACTAGACTCTGATATTATCCACTCCGTTTATATGAATCAATATGACGGATATACGCTTGCCCTAGAACACCTCTATAAAAAAGGAAGAAGAAAAATAGTAAATCTCTACGGCAATCTGGAAAGTCTGAATACCCGCAGCAGAATGAAGGCATATGAAGACTTCTGTAAGAAATATAATATCCATTATAACGAGAATTTTCACGACATTGCCTCTGTAAAAAACGGTGAAAATATGGCACAGTGGTGGCTTAAGCAAAAAGAGAAGCCCGACGCATTTGCTACTCTTTCAGATTCAGTGGCGGCAGGATTATTTACCAAGGCTCAGGAATACGGACTGGATATTCCGCGTGATTTTTCAGTAATGGGCTTTGATGATATTGAAATTTCCCGCCTGCTGAAACTTACTACCATACACTATCCCATAGATTTACAGGCTAAAAATGCCTTTATTATAATAGATAATATATTAAACAATAAAAATACACCTTCATTTCCCCTGAGCTTTCACCTTGTGGAAAGAAAAAGTACCTAAATCAAAATTTCGGGAGGTTTCTTATGTATTATATCTGCCTTGATATTGGCGGAACTTCTGTAAAAACAGCCGTTACAGATAAAAATGGAAATATTTATGAACAATCTTCTATAAATATTCCGAAAACTATTTATGAATTTACCAAATCTATTTTTGAATATATAAAAAATGTAAAAGTGCGATATTCTGTCTTGGGAATAGCTGTAAGTGCACCGGGATCAGTAGATTGCAAAACCGGAATTATAGGCGGAGTCAGTGCTATCCCTTATATTCACGGTCCAAACTGGAAAAAAAATCTGAATACAGAGTTTTCCCTGCCGGTAAGTATAGAAAATGATGCTAACTGTGCCGCCCTGTCCGAAGTATACTTTGGAAAATATAACTTTATAAAAGATATGGCTTTTTTTGTATGCGGAAGCGGTGTCGGCGGTGCTATAGTAAAGGACGGCAGAATTCATCACGGAAAACACCTTCATGGCGGAGAATTCGGCTTTATGTTTCTTGATATCTCATATTCAGAGAAAGACAGATTCAGAAACCTCAGTGAGCTTGGTTCTACACAGGCCCTTGTAAGAAAGGTCAAAAAAATTTATCCGGATAAAGATATGAATGGAAAGATGATTTTTGAGGCAGCTGAGAACGGTGATGAGAATTGTCTGAAAGCTATTGATGAATTTTATTCCGCATTAGCTGCAGGTATAATTAATGTTCAGTATATATACGATCCTGAAATGATCTTTATCGGCGGAGCTATAAGCTGTAATAATACTTTTATAAACGGTCTGAATAAAAAAACTAATGAAATACTAGATAATCTGGAAAATTTTTATAAAATAAGACCTGTTATAAAACCTGCTACATACAGAAAAGATGCCAATATACTCGGCGCTCTGGCTCATCATCTCCAGGAATACAGCTAAAAATCATATTTATATATAAAGAAGGATATTCCATAAACTGAAAATATCCTTCTTTTTTATATTTCTGTTACTTTGTTATACTTATTACATTAGTCTAAAAAACTGCCTTCAGTATTACTCCTGCTCTGTAATCATCTTTGTCATGCTCACTCAGCTTGTACTCACCAGTCAGGAATATCCCGTATCTGTCTGCTACCTCAACACCCAAATATGCTTTTGTTCTGAATGTTCCTTTTTCATCTTCCGGCTTTGATAATTTATGATAATTATCTTCAACAGCTACAAGTCTTGCCTTCTCTCTTTCATTCAAATCTGCAAGCTCATATTCATAAGCAAAATCCAAAGTTCCTTTCAGCTGCCACGGTGACTGTGACCCCAAAGGTACAGCTGCGTCAAGCTCTACTCCTGCCCTTGGCTTTACGCTCCAAGCATCGTTTCCGTCCACTTCAAGTCTTTCCAGTCCGCTTTCTTTGAAAGTCGGTCTTGTAACATACATTGCCTTAAATGCTCCATAAGGCGTTATATTTACTCTTTTTCCAAGCCCGAATTCTTTCCCGAGTATATTGTCACTTGTAATACTGTATGTTTCATATGTTCCATTCATTTCAGATCTGCCAAGATCAGTACCCCACTCGATATTTCTATCTACATTATGTATGCTTGCTCTTCCGGTAAGATCATTTCTCAGCTTCCATCCTCCGGCATTATACTTGCTGTGAACTCCGAGCTGTATTGTATCCACCCATTCTTCACTTTCATTTCCGTCATTAAATTCAAATCCAGTATGCAAATATCCCAGTGAATAACCGAAAGTATGTCTATATGTTCTTTCTACCTCTCTAAGAGCTAAAACACCCGCAGTAGTATAGTCATAAGGTACAACTCCGTCTGTCTCCTCTTTGTTTTTACCTTTTCCTGCAATTACATTTACCTTTACATTTTCTTTTGTATTATTCGCAGAATCAGATATAAGATTCAATGAATTTTCAAATATTTCCGCTATGTCATTTTCTCTCTGGTTTATATTAGCATATACGTTTCCAGCAAGACTTGCCATTATCTGACGAAAATCCTCTTCTGTTTTTATATAGGCTGTTTTATTGTATATTTTCATTGCATCTCCGGAAGAACCAAGGAAATTTTCTTCCAAGGCATTGCCAAAATCTTCAAACCATAACCCGTCTGTAAAATCAGTAAAGCTTTTTCTCTTCATGTATACATCTGCACCTGTTCCTGTAGCTTCCGGAATTGCTTCCCATAGCAGCGATCCGCTTATAAATTCATAAATTCCGCCTGATGCTTTTACTGCGTTTACTATTTTATAAACATTTGCATTAGTCCCGTCGGCAAATCCCGGAAGTATTATTATCGGCTTATCAGTTATCAGAGTATCTGCTACTATCGAAGCACCGTTTGCTATGAACTGCGGTCCAGTAGTCGGATCACTCTGGTACACTACAGTGCTCGGATCTACCTTCAGTGAAATTGATATTCCGTCAAGTGCAAGAACTCCGTCAGACTGGATTATTCCTCCGTTTATTATACTGGGTATATCATGGGTTATTCCCGCTCTTCCGGACAAAGTTCCGCTAAGTCCCAGATTCAAAGTACTTCCTACATTATTTACATATGTAGAACCTGCTCCGAGAAGAAAGGCCACACTGTTTCCCGTAGCACCCGACATATCTATTACTCCGTTATTTATTGCTGTGGATGTAATATTAGCAAACATTGCCGTTACATCATTACCTGTCATTATTATATTTCCGTTGTTAATTATCGTACCGTTCTTATTGGCCACCATTCCTGTTGTATTATCGCCTGTCATCGAAATAGTAACCCCGGTATCATTCTCAACTACTCCGTTGTCTACGAAAATTCCTGTTGCACCGTTTCCTACACCAGTTATATTTCCCTTATTTACTATTTTTACCGGATTATCTCTGGTATAGAGTCCTATACCATTTTCACCGATATTTATCTGTCCGGTATTATTTATATTTGATCCTTCACCATAAATTCCTACTGCATATCCGCTGTTATCATAGTCTACTGTTCCGTCAGAATTATATGCAAGAACAGATGCTCCTACACTTATAGTTCCGCTATTTGTAATTATACCGTTTTTATTGTATATTCCTATATTTGATTTTCCGGAAGTTCCGTTTATATTTGCATCATTATTTATAGTTCCGCCTGAAACCATGTATATTCCTATATTGTTATCACCGGTCATGTTTATATCGGCTCCTGTAAGATTATTTACAATATTTGCACCATCGGAATATACCCCTGTTCCCTTTCCGTTCAAAGCCAGTATACCATGATTATCCAATACAGAACCTGTTTCCAGTATAAAGCCGTATCCGCCGTATCCTATATTTACAGGGTTCATACTGCTGTTTACTATATATGTTCCGTTTGTTCCATATACACCTACAGCCTCATTCATTCCCACCTGCATATCGCTTGCAATTCCTAAAACAACAGTTCCGCCTTTTGTATATATACCTGTTCCAGTTTCTCCTATTACAGATGTTCCGTTTTGATTTACTGTTGCTCCTTCAGCATATATTCCTATTGAATTCTTCCCAGAATCAATAACAGAAGAATTGGTTACTATATCTCCCGACGTTGTAGTATATATTCCTATACTCGGATTATTTAATTCAGTTGAATTACCTACTTTTATTGTCCCAGTATTTACTATGTTCTTAGCAGGTCCTGTCGCATAAATTCCCACTGATTTATCACCGGATAAATCTATTACTCCTCCGTTTATTATACCACCCGAAATATTATCCGCGTAAATTCCCACTGAATTAGTTCCGGCACTTAATATATTCCCTGCTGTATTAGCCGCTAATATACCATCCTTCAGATATATTCCCTGAGAATTGCTTCCTACTGTTATGCTTCCGGTGTTCATCGCATTTGATGTACCTCCTGATGCATAAATTCCCGTAGAATCATTTCCTACTGCTATTGTTCCTCCGGCATTATAGACACTTGCCCCGTTCAAGCCATAAAGACCTGCCGATGAATTATTCAGGGTTATTATCCCTCTGTTTTCAGCTTCTATACCTGCTGTGAATCCCGGTACAGCTCCTCCTGTGTAAACACCGTCCACATATATACCTATATTGCTGTCCCCTGTAGTCCCGATATTTGCACCGCTGTCAAATAGTACTGTGGAAGATTTTCCGGAAACCATAGCTCCGTTTCCTCCTAGAGTAGTAGCGTTATTATAGTAATATGATCCGTTGGCTATACTTCCCAGTGTATAAGTTCCCGAGCCAATTGTATTTATAGTAAAGAGATTTGTAAATGCCATACCTGGATTTGTATTCAGATTAAATATTGTGACTCCCTGTCCCGAAACATTGATTGTTCCTGAACCGCTGAAAGTTGTTGCTCCCTTCAGATAAAATCCCAGTACATTATCTCCGGTAATATTTATTGTCCCGCCGCTTATTGTAACATTACTGTCCTCGGCGTACATAACTATTCCATTTTTCCCTATAGTAATATCTCCGCTTGAATTTACCACAGTATTTTTTGCATATATCCCTACAAGATCTCCCACTGCTGCATTAGTCACCGAGCTTAAATCAATTAATGACCCGGAATTTATAGTAAGGGATGATGACCCGCTTCCGTCATTATCAGCTACTATCCCGTATCCTTTAGTTGTACCTTTAGATTCAATACTTCCTGAATGTGTTATTGATACATCTTTTGTACCATATGTCGGCGTGGTTCCCGGAGTTACATTCGTACCGTATATCCCTATTCCGCCGTCACCGAATTCTATTATCCCAGAATTTGCTGTTATTGTCCCGTTCGTACCATATAATCCTACTCCGCCGCCAGCTGTCTGTATTTTCCCCGTCAATGCATTATCAAGTGATCCATAGCTTGCATACATACCTGTAGAATTAGCTCCGGTAAGTGTTATTGTCCCGTTATTTGTCAAAAGCATCTGAGCATTTGTTATACCTGCTATATTGTCATTTTCCTGACCTATTCCGGCAAGTCCGCTTTCTGTTCCTGATATTGTTTTTCCGGAATTCAGCGTTATTCTTGAAGAAGCTATCGGCAAATCCCTGTATTTTATATTCGTTGCTGCTGCTGAATCTATATTTGAATTCTCATCTATTTCCAAATGTCCTTTATACAGCTTTACTTTATTTGATCCGGACATTGTCACATGAGAAGGCATTATCGCAGTAAAAGTTCCTATTTCTGATGTTTTTATCTGGGCATTTTCTATTACCATAGCATATGAATTCGGATCAAGATTAAATGTAAGATGACCTCCGCCTGCATTAAACATGGAAGTGATCTGTGTCGGACTTATAGAAGTTGTCAGCCCAGTTCCCACATATTGAAATCCGATACCTCCGGCTCCTACATTTACTGCAGTATTCCCGGTAATATTAAATCCCCCTCCGTTTTTGGCATAAAATGCATATGCGTCAGTACCGTTTACATTCAGAGTCAGAGAACCTACACTAAAATTAGAGCTGTTTGTATTATCTGAAAACAGACCTACTGAATTATCACCATTCACCAGAATTTTATTGGTCAAATTTGTTATTGAAGCTGCCCCCTGTGAGTATACTCCTATTCCTTCACTGCCGTATACTTCTATTTCTCCGTTATTTGTAAATGTTCCCTCATTATACACCCCTACCGACAACTTGGTTCCGGTATTCTGAAGCAGTAATTTCCCTGTATTTGAATTTGTCCCGATGCTTGAAGAACCTAAAAGAGCCATTCCCAAAGCACCTACGTTAGTAGAGCCCACTGCTCTATCTCTTGTAGAATTATTTGTCATAATGGCATTATTAGTTATTTCTCCGCCCTGATACGCAACAAGTGTTTTTGCATTTTTTGCATCGCTTGTAACTGTAATATCAGAATTATTAATTATTTTTCCTGCCTGTGCAGCTGTCTGTCCGGCCCCGTTAGCAAGAAATAAAATATTATCATTTCCGTTTTTTACAATTCCGCCTAATGTAACTGTTCCTCCCACATTGGATCCTATATTTGCTCCCAAAGTAGGATCTATAACTGTTGTAAATCTGTCACTACGAACAAGAATACTCTGATTTGAATTATCTCCGTACATCAGTGATTTCAACTGTGAACCTGTAAGAAGAATATTAGCTGTCTGTGTAGCAACATAGTCCCCGCTTCTTAATATTCCTATTCCTTCATTACCGTCTACCAGTATATTTAGATTACTGACATTATCAACATAACCAGAAGCACCTATTTTTTTTACGAAAGCTATTCCTATGTTTTTAGTTCCCTTTACATGTATTAACCCGTCTCCGCCGGCTCCGTAAATAAGAGGATTGCTCTTCTCACCGTGAACTCTTATGTTATCATAATAATTCAGATTCCCGGCATGTACATTATACACTCTGACCCCGTAGTTTTCTGTTCCGTCAACTACTATATCCCCTACATAAGCATCAGTATTAAGTGCACCGTTTCCATACTGACCAAAATCTATCCCTATACTCTGGGAGCTGTTTGCTTTTAATTCTATTTTACCTGTATTGTATGTCTGAGACGGCAAAACGAAATCTGTTGTAGCAAATTCACGGTCTATCATTATTCCCAGCATACGTGTACCATTGTCTATATTTATTGTTCCTGAGTTTACCACTACAGGAAATGCTCCTGCATTAAATCCGGCTCCGCCTCCGCCGCCTCCTGATAATACCTGGTGTTCTATTCCTATTAAAGAACCTGTCCCAGTATTATTAAGATTTAAAGTTCCGGCAAATTCCATAAACTGTGCTCCGGTAGAACCGCCTCTTCCGACCTCATAAGGATTATAGCTTATGAACATTGTCTGTCCGGCAGTAGCATGCGTTACATTCCATTCACCGCTTATAGTTATTCTCTTATCTGCCGCTGCACTGTAAAATGCTGCCGGTGTTCCGCTTGCTGTACTGGAATTCCAGTTACTCAATGATGATAAGGAATCACCGTAACTTATATCTCCTGAAAAGGTTCCTCCTGTATTCAGGTTTGCTGTAGTATTTGAAATAATATAGCTGTAATTCTCCATTGGTGGATTACCGCCGGGATTAAAAGTATTCCCGGTTCCCTGACCAAATCCTGTTCCTGTAAAGGTCACAGGTGTTATTACAAAAGGTGCTAAAATGCTTACATTAGGATTAGCCGGCTGGAAATTACTTATGGCAATCCCTGGTGAAACACTCGGGGCAGCTATAGTCACGGGACCGTAATTCCCTGTCACATTAGAACCGCTGTTCGGACTGATATTTAATTCCAGAGACGGTCTTGTTATACCGCTTATAGGGACATTAACCCCTAAATCTATTTCTTTCGGCTTCTGCAGCGGCTGATACGGTTTTCCTGAAGTTGAAGCTCTGTTAGCACTTGTAACTGTATAAGAACCGTCTGTTTCATAGTAACCGTTTACTTTTGAATAATACTCAGCATTTTCTTTTGTATTATCTCTTCCCTCATTATGCTCCTCGTAAAATCCGCTGAAAAATATCTGCCATTCGAGATATTCCGGTTTTACTATATAATCACTCTGTAAATACAGATCTTTTAGTTCCTTATTTCTTTGGCTTAAGACTTTTTCTATGAGCTTATAGTTTTTCTCATTTGATTTCCCGGCTTCTATATTTTTTACGACGCTATTATAGAGTCTGTCATACTTTAATGATGCCGAAGACTCTGCTCCTGATGCAGAAATTGGTAGTACTGCATTTAACGCTAAAAATGATAATATTAATTTTTTATTTTTTTTCATTATTCCTCCTTTTGGTTATCATAACAGTATATACTCCACTCCTCTCTTAATTATACATTAGTTTAATTTTAATACGCTTAATTATATTATATCCTGATTTGTAAGAAATGTCAATTTGACTGCATTCTTTTTATATTTTATAATAACGCTGTTTATATAAAAACTGCCTGATTTTTAAGCTAAGACACAAAAAATCAGACAGTTTATTTTATATTGGTATAATTTTTCAATTACTATTATTATATCCCAAAGAAGAATAAAATTTCTGTTATTTAAAACAGCAGATAAAAATTACACAAGTTTTTTTATGATTTCGTACATTTTTTTTACATCTTCTATTCTTGTAAGACCTGTTTCCTTATCTATTATTGCCCCGTATATATGCGGCATTATTCTTGGTATACTGCTGTCAAGACATATCTTCATTATTTCTTCAAAATTTTCCATATCTATACCGCCTGTCGGCTCTATTAATTCAAGTCCTGCTCTTTCACTGGCCTTCACCACTTCCTTAAGCTCAGCCGCACCTTTTAATCCTTCCATAGGAAAAAACTTTACAGAATGGGCTCTCATATCTTTCAGCATAGCAACAGCTGTATCTATATCCACTACTGCATCTGCTGCTTTACTGCTCAGCTCTCCCGTATTTATTTTTACTTTACCCGGCTGTCCTGTAGGACTCATTAATACATTTATATAAGTTCTGCTGAACCGGTTTGCTTTGAGAGCTCCTGCAGCATACCCTGCTCCTGTAAATACCTGATTCACATGTCCGGGATCTGTCTGCGCAGCTATTAATGCCGCTTTTTCAAACTGGCTCGGATCTCCTGCACCCAGTCCTACTGAAACTACTCCTAATTTCCCGAGATACTCCTGTACCTCCTTTACACCTTCTTCTACAGTATTATATTTTTTTGACAAAAGACCTACTACAGCATGTCCTTCCGCTGCTTCATACACAGCAAGTGCATTTTCCAGATCTTTTGCCAAAACATTCAATGCAACCCGTCCGTTATAAAATTTTATTTTTGTATCTAACATTTTTACCTCCTGATGTGTTTCTTATATTAAAAGTCCGAGCCCTGCAAAAGCCATAGAACCTAATATTGCTCCTCCTGCTATCGGCTTGTCTATTTTATAAAATAAGGCCGCCCCGATTATTGAACCTAATCCCGCAGGTACATTATACTGTACTGCCGATAATATAATAAGCGGCCCGAGGAATCTTCCCGTTGCATTCCCTGCACCCATCATTATTCCTGTTCCGGCTGCCGAGACATTTTCCGGCATAAGCTTTCTTATACCTATGATTATATATCCTATAACTAATCCTATTGCTCCCCCGATTATGAGACTTAATGCAAAACTATTCAGACTTTTTCCGTAGCCGGCCGACAGTAAAACCGCAGGAATTCCTATTCCTACCCCCGTCATCAATGATCCCCCGACATCTAACAGACCTACCAGAGGCCCTTCCAATATTCTTGCAAGCAGGAATCCGAATGCAAATCCCGCTGCCGCTGCATAATCACCTGTTTGTAGTCCCTGATCCAGCAGCTGTATTACGAATATTTCATTTAAAGCACCTGTTCCATGCTTAATATACATATGAGTTCCCCCGACCATAGCCGCACAGGCTAGTGCTACCAGTATGGGGAAGGTTTTATCACTTAACCAGAATTTTTCCTTTGTTGATTTCATTTTTTCCTCCTTAATCTAAACTTTTAGAAGCCGAGCTTTGCAAAGAATCCTCTTGCATATGCTATTACCAAGAATAGTACTACTACTACAGATATCATTATTTTTACAGATTTAGTAACTCCTTTTTCCTCGATTGACTGACCAATTAAGATACCAAGCACAAGTCCCGGAAGTGAATTACCCATTACCATATGTCCTAATCCTCCTAAGACAGTAGACCACATACCTGTAAGCTTCCCTGCATCCATTGCTGCAAGCCAGAAAATGATAGGCATGACAGGATTTATCATAAGATTTGACGCCGGTGTAAGTATTTCCTTTGCTACCTTTGCCAGTTCTATCGGTACGAAAGCTGCCATTGTATTCAGCATTACCACTACTACTGCCCCTATAATACCGCCTGCTATTCCCATTTTATACGGATCATACAGAGTTTCTTCAACCTTTTTATTTTTAAATAAAAGACTTGCCGCTGCGAAGTTCGGAACTATTCTGTGAAATACATCCTGTGTAAGTGCCCCTGCTCCTATTGATGATGCTGCCGAGTTAAATAAAAAACCTAATCCAAATGAAAAATGTGAAATGGGGTCTCCCTGACAGGCATTTAATTCCCCAAGTGTTCTAAAAGCTCCCATTGACTGATGCGTAGGTGTATGAAACATCCTTGCGGCTCCTGCAGTAAGTCCGAATCCGCCAAGGAAGCCGACAACCAATGATTTTAGCAAAATTATTAACATAAAACCTCCTATATTTTTACATATTTTACACTAACTACTATTTTAAGCTCTATTTCTATTTCCTGTTTTTTTCTCGGCATAAAAAACCACAAAAAAGTTTCTGTATACTCTTCTGTTTTTTTGCTTATCTCGTATACATTAACAGGCTCAAGCTTTATTACTATTCCCTCAATATCCGAAGTAACAGTTTTTTTCAAAATAGTAAATATTTTCCCTATTACTTCTTCCTCATTTTTGCCCTTTGCTTTAATAGTATAATCTTTCTCTTCATGATACATTATTTCGTTCATCTGATTCTCCTTATACACATTTTTGTGCAGTTTATACCGAATACTTTTCTTTATATGTCTCTACTATTCTTCTGCCCAATTCTTCCACATCAAGAAAACCAAAACCTAATACTGTATAACCTTCTTTTATTGCTGTTACTCCGGCATCTACAGATCTCAAATGATGCTTTGCCTTATAACCGTACTTTGTCTGTGCCATTATAGCTCCTGCTCCGCCGCTTCCGCAAAATGAAATTCCTATATCCGCGTTATTTTCCTTCATTACGTCGCCAAGTTTGGTATCAGCTCCCATGCCTTTTATTACTATTGCTTTTCCGCCTGCTTCTTCCACGCCCTTGGCTACCTTGTCTCCCTGCCCGAGACGGTGTCCTATTACTACTACAATTTCCTTTTCCATGATTTTCCTCCTGTTTTTTTATTGATTTTGAAATTCCAGTGCAAGCTGTATCTGAATTGCTGCCAGTATTATTTCCAGATCATCTGCTTCTGTTCCGTATTTTTCCGACAGCATTGTTATTATCTTTGAAGATATTCCGTAAGCCTCTTTGCTGACTTCTTCCTCAAATCCTGAATTAGTAACATTTAGTTTTTCTTTTGCTTCGAGTCTTTGACAAAAGCTGACAATATGGGAATAAAATACCAGCTTGAATTCATAAGTAAATATTACATTATTTTCTTCCAGTATTTTTTCTACTTCCGCAGCACTTTCAGTATACTTGGAAAAATCTGCTTCTGACAGTCCCAAATGCTGTCTCACGTCTTCCAGAAAATTTTGGTCCATGATTTTCCTCCTCTCAAACTGTTCTATACATATATATTTAAGATAAAAATCTTTTCACTATATAAGTTACCACAAAATACACGAATGTCAAATTTTGCATATTCGTCGCTAATTTTCCATTTTTCTTTGATTTTTTTCTTTTTTTATGTTATATATAAAAGTGATTTTACATGTTAACGAAAAAATAAATTATATAAATTCGCAAAAAAATCATATTTTTTATATAATTTTGACGAAATTAGGTGAAAAAATGGAAAAAAATAGTAAAAAAAACCAGTTTTTTTTTCAGGAATACGATATTTTTATTGATTTTCATAAAAAAATTAATAAGCGGGAAAAATTTTTCCTGGAATTTTTAATAGAAAAAATAAAAAATAATTTTGAAAATCCAAATGAAAAAACTCTTGTTTTTGAGATTGAGATACTTTTTAAAGTGCTTAATATTACTGAAAAAGATGAATTTGAAAGGTTTATGAACAGTTTTTCAGAAAAGAGAATAATCTACAAATGTAAAAAATTCAATCTTCTTACATTTGAAGGTTCTTTGTATCCCGTAGCTTCCTTTGAATTCAATGATGAAAAATTTTATATTGATATTTCCGAAAAATTTTACAGCATTTTTTCTGCTGAAGAAAATAATTTTAAGGAGCTTTACTTTGACATTCTGCTTCAATTCGACAGTATGATTGTAAAAAAGCTTTTTTTGTTTCTTATTAATAATAAAAGTATAAATGATACACTTGAAGTTTCCGAGGAATATCTTAAAGAATATCTTGAACTGTCCAATACCTATGACCGTTTTTATGATTTTGAAAAAAATGTCCTGAAAAAATCTATTGCACAGATTGAAAAATATACTCCTCTAAAAATAAAATATGAAAAGATAAAGAATAAATCTTATCTGAACAGTAAAATAGTGGGAATAAAATTTTACATCATTGATAATGTAAGAAGTAATTTAAGCAAGCAAACCAACGAACTGCTGAAAGGATACGAAGATTTATTTGTAAAGTATAATAAAATATGGGACTATACACTAAGCGTACTGTCTAAAAAGGGATACGAATATGTGAAAAAGAATATAAGCTATACTATTTTGCATAGAAAAGACAATATGGACAGATACATTGTAGAGGCTCTCAAATATAACCATTATGACAACAGACTGAAAAACAGAGTGGCAAAATTCAGCGAAACTCATAAGCTGGTTTTTGATGAGGAAAAACATTATGCTTCACTTGCAGATCTGCATACGGAATTTTTTAAGATCATCGCCAATCTGAATTTATTTTATCTTACACAGGTGGATACTTTTTACAGAGAGCTTTATAAACTGAAAAAATATAACGAACTGGAATATATAGATAATCAAATTGCCGTATTTATAGAATATAACGGGGAATATCAAAGCCGAATGTTTGTTTTTGAAAAGTAAATCTCAGGTTTAGTAATTTTATGACTGCAGCTGACAGGAAAAATGCCGTTCCTCATCAGCTGCAGTTTCTAATCATTATTATATATCCAAAGCCGAATGAATACAATCATAAAATATAATATAATCATTCAAAGAAAATCCGACTGTATTTAATTCTGTACTTTGAGAAATTTTTTCCTTAATAATTTCAATAAGCTCATTATCAGGATCCTCCATAGAGCTTACCTGCTTAAAATATTTCCCGTCACTTTGCAGGGCACGTTCCAGAACGCAGTTTCCATGAAAAAGAAAGTCCACAATCAGCTGATTATTCGGTCTTAATGATATTTTATCACATATCTGTCTTAACAGACGGTATAAAATTTCATTTGTTCTCGGAATATCCATGCTTGGGAAAAGCTCTGTCATAAGCTTGAGATTACTGTCATTATTACGTACTATTTTATCATTTAAGGTAAAGTCAGCCAGATAGTCCTTATGGTTATTCTTTTTTCTTATTATGGCAGCAGAAAACGAAACTATGCTCATCCCTGAATTCATCAGCTCAAATACACTGTTTATATGAACTATTGAAGCAGGGTATGTACTAAAAGTCAAAATACGTGTTTTCAGAAATAACTTGCTGTCAAGCTTATTCAGCGGGTCATGATCCACGACCAGAAGAACTCCCTGTCCCCGGCTCACTGTACTGATATATTTTGAAATTCTTTTTACAAAATAATCAATTTCATTTTTTTGCTGTTCAGTCGAATAATTCAAAGAGTAAAAAACTCTTTTTCCCTGAATTTTGTTAAAGCTTAATGCAAAATTATCCGCAAGCTCCGAGCCGTGTGTAATTATAATAACAGGAATCTGTACCTGATTCACCAGATCAAACGCTGCAAAAATTACCTGCTTCAAAAAATTCTTATTCTCATTTTCTATTCCGCCTATGTTCATATCCAAAAATCTCATAAGCTTTCTGTAAACAGACTGTGCCGGCTTTGACCCCTTGCCGTTTTTTGAAAAATAATAATTATTTATGTCAATCTGCTTAAATACTACCTGATCTATTACACTTAAGACATATTCAAACAATACAGGGTCTTTTCCCAGAACAGTTCCTTCAAAAATAGAGGAAATACTGTATTTAAAGGAAAGATCATGAAATGAAAAGCTGTAATTGTCCAAATCTGTAGGCAGGTTAGTCATAAGCATTTCCATCATATTAATTTTTGATTCTCTTTTATCCTTAATCAGTTTTGCCTTAGAAACGTTATTTTCTCTTATTATTTTTGTCAAATCAACAGTCAGGCCGGGTACCAGTACAATTCTTTCCGGAAGCTCCGCGAGTAGAGAATCTTTTATATCTGCTTTGTTATTCTGCTTTTGGAGTATACCGTCCGATAAGCAGTGAAGCTCTAGCACAAGAGGCGTATTTGTTTTTCCTGAATAATTAAAACGGGAATGCGACAAAGCGTATATAATCTCATTTCTAAGCTGAAATATATTTGAAGTATAATTTTCCAGCGCAAGAGCCACGATAAAATCTTTTGATATCTGAACCTCCTGTGATAATCTGTCTGCTTCGTTCTGAATTATTGATAAAATTAGTTCTACTGTTTCACCAAGCGGTCTTTTTGACAGCGGGGGAAAATATGAATTATACGGTGTCAGATCATAATACTGCAGATATTCCTTTACCTTTGAATCTATCATTAATGCTATCACAGGCTGGGCTGTATTGCTGTTTCTGTAATAGTATGAAATCTGATTTATAAAAGACAGCATACTGTTTATTTGTGTGTCATTATTTATTGCAACTGCGATAATTGCATAACTGCTGTTTTCAAGCTTTTTTAGTTCAAAAACAGGAGCAACAGCAATTATGTCAAGGTCTGTATAAAAAATTCCCTGTTTTCTGTTAAATTTTCCTATTTCCTGACCTCTTTTCAAAAACTGTGCCAAAAAATGCTTTTTTCCGGTTCCCTTCTCACCGCGAAGAGTGATGATTTTTATTTCTTCATATGGATAATAAAGAATCGGCAGTATCCTCAAAATACTCTCATAAAGTGAACCGTTCACGTCACTGCCTACCATATCAAGCTTTGCCCCTATTACGACAGGTCCGGCTGCCGACGCCTGATGTATATAATTATTTATCTCATCATCTTTATTAATTATATTCGGCAGCGAAACATAAGGAAAATTATTTGCCATAACCTTCATGGATATATACAGTGTAGGTCTCCCGTTTATCTTAATAAATTTCCCCTCTTTATGAAGCTGGTTTAAAAGCCGCGATATATTTGTACGGTCTATTTTCAGATCAACTGAAATATTATGTGCATTACAGTCTCCAAAATCCAGTGATCCGTTCAAAATCTGCTGTTGAGTATAGTTTTCAATTAACTTTATTATAGAATCCCTACGGTTTGACATAAATAATTCCTCCTGAAATTTGTTGTAATATTCAGCTTTTTCTCTGCACTAATTCACATTTCATTATAACACACTATAAACACTAAAACAATAAACTGTGTATCTTTTTAAAAAAACTATAAAATAAAAGGCTTTTTCAGTGTTACATTCTAAAAAAATAATGTGTTCTTTGGAAATTTGACAAAACATAATTCCCCTGTTATACCTTGTAGTGTGATCAAGTTAATTTTCATTTTCAATTTTGAAAATCAGTTAATGAGATATTATCTCCAAAAAAGAAACTAATGGACATAAAAAATCTTTTTAAATGTTATGTCTTGTCCATCTTTAGTTAAACAGCACTGAATATTTTATCATTCTGCAGAGCAGAAGAAGGAAAATAATCCGTTATGAAGCAATAAAACAGGCAGTATTGTTTGCCAATTATGAATGAGACATAACTATAACCGAAATAAAATACACAGAATAGTAACACTAAAACAGGCACTGAATTTTAGAAGTATCGAAATACTTATAAAATCGTTCTGCAAAATTAACAAAAATCACAATTCTATATGATGAAACAAGAAAGGAGTAAGAAATGGAGAACTTAAAATTGGTAAGAATCGACTTTAGATTAATTCACGGACAGGTTATGACAAGATGGGTAAAAAAATATGACATTACAAATATTGTAGTAATTGATGATAAATCTTCAAAAAGCCCTATACTAAAAAAGATTCTGCTTAATGCAGCACCTGCGGGAATAAAGGTGGAAATCGAATCTGTGGAAAGTGCTGTTGTTCGTTGGAAAGAAGGAAACTTTCCTAAGGGAAACCTGTTAATTTTATTCAAAGATCCCGAAACTGCAGGAAGAGCATGGAAAGCAGGCATTGACTTCAAATCCCTACAGATAGGAGGAATCGAGGGCTCTGCATTGAAGAAAAATATATGCCGTAATATCGTAATGTCAAAAGAGGATATTGATCATCTAAAGCCGATTCATGACAGCGGTGTAAAAGTTTTCTGTCAGCCTATACCTGATGATTCGGAAGTGCCGTTTAAAACTGCACTGGATAAATTCTAACATCTTAAACACAGCAGAGAGACTGCATAATTTCCAGACTATTATCATATCTGCTGACATCACCGATAAACATTATCACACGGTTAAAACAATCTGTATGTAATAAAAACTCGTGCGGAAATATAGAAATATACTATTTCCAAATAAGTTTTATATATAAAGGAGGAAAGAAAAATATGGTACAAGCTTTATTAATGGCTTTTTTAGCCCTGTTAAACGGAATGCAGTGGCCGGTATCCTGGTGGTTTTTCAGAGAACCGGTTATGGCAGGTTTCTGGGTAGGGTTAATTTATGGAAATCCTGTACAGGGAGTAATGATAGGTGCTACTATTAATGCTTCATATCTGGGATGGATAAGTGCCGGAGGCGCTAATGCCTCTGATTTATACTGGGCAGGATTACTCGGGGCATTCGTTGCTATCAAGGGAGGTATGAATATAGAGCAGTCAGTAGCATTTGCGGTGCCTATAGGATTACTGGGCAATTATGTACATGTCACATATATGACTCTTGCATCATTCTGGCCTACAAAAATGGATAAACTGGCTGAAAACGGCAACTGGCGCGCTATAAGAAAAATTCAGTTTTTCGGAGGCCCTGCAATTGTACTTGTGCTAAGAGCACTGCCGGTATTCCTGATAGCTTTATTAGGCAGCGAATATATACAGATCATGATTAATCTGCTGCCGCTTTGGGCGATGAGAGGATTAAGCGCTGTAGGAAAAATTCTTCCTGCGTTAGGTATGTCAATGCTGTTTAAATTTATGTATAAGAAAGAACTGCTTCCTTTCTTTGCTATTGGATTTGCAATTGCCGCATATACAGGAATGAAGGACTTAATGATGTATGCAATTATTTCTGTCTGTATAGCATTTGTTCTAATCAAACTTGGATTCACTGATGTAAAGGAGGAGTCATAAAATGGCAAAACACTTGGATAAAAAAGATATAAGAAAGGCTGCGGTTACATGGTGGGTATCTTCACATCTTACTTATAACTACCAGCGTCTGCAGGCAGGTGCCATGACAACAGTAATGGGACCGCTGCTGGATAAAATGTATGAAGGCGACAAGGAGGAAGTAACAAAGGGATTAAAAAGACACATGCTTTACTTTAATACCGAGCCTCGTTTAGGAGCTGTTCTTCCGGGAATGACTGTTGCCTTAGAAGAAGGACTTGCCAATAATCCTTCTGATGATGTAGATGATTCTATGATCACAGAAATCAAAACAGCTCTTATGGGTCCTCTGGCTGGAATCGGAGATACTGTATTCGCAGGACTGCTTAAGCCGATTTTCCTGAGTATTACACTGGGATGGGCTGCTCAGGGATATATATGGGGGGCATTTGCTTTTGGAATCGGATTTACGCTTATAGATTTTGCTTTGACATATGGTATGTTTACACAGGGATATAAATTAGGTATGGATTCAATTGATAAATTTCTTGAAAGCGGATTTATTAATAAAATAACCTCTTTTCTGGGAATAGTCGGTCTTTTCTGTCTCGGAGCCATGATTGTAAAATATGTATCAATCAACGCTGTATTAGAGCTGGAATTATCAACAGGAAAAATGTCTATAGGAACGCTTATTAATAAAATTGTACCGTCTTTACTGCCGTTAGGATTTACTTTATTTTCATTCTGGCTGCAGCTCAAAGGAAAAAGTATTACTACAATTCTGTTAATTTTATTTGCCATAGGCTTTCTAGGGGGAGCCATCGGATTATTAGGGTAATATCTTAATTATTTTCATACTTAAAACTGAAAATATGGTTAAGATACGGGTATTTTTATATCAGCATTATAAAAATACCGGTTCTGCCCTGCTATTAAGGCGGAGCCTCAAATAAATCCCGCTTTATTTACAGACTGGAGGACAAAAATGATTAAAATTTTAATAGTAACGCACGGCCCGCTTGCCGGTGCTTTACGTGAAAGTGCCGCTATGTTTTTCGGAGATCAGGCTGACGATATATGTACAATAGGATTATTTCCCACGGAAAATCCTGAGGATTTGAAAGATAAAATATGCAGTGAAATAAAAAATAAAGATGACGGCGACGGTTTTCTGATATTTATAGATATTTTCGGTGGTTCACCGTTTAATATGGCAGCACTGGCAGTGGAAGAACTAAAAGAAAACCATAAAATCGAGTGTTTTACAGGAGTTAATATGCCTGTACTTATGGAAGCATTAACAGAAAGAGAATCTATGACTATAGAAGAGCTAACAGCATATCTTGAAGAGACATCACAGGGCACAGTTGCCAATCTGAGAAAATCTCTGGATATCTGATATTCTTGATTCATATATTCAAAATTACAGGTGTTTTGTCACAGCTACAGGCAAAACACCGGAAAGAAATGAGGGAACAACATGATTTTCGGATTTCAGACCAGAATAGTTGAAAATACAAAAAATAACAGATTTTTATTTATCAGGGGAAAGAATGAATATTATCAGATTTCTTCCAGTAAACAGGAGGCGCAGATCAAGCTGCTGCAGAATAATATTCTGAATGCACTGACAGCAGGTATGATTCTCAGATTGTTTTTTAATCTTGAATACTATCTCTGCATTATAGCTGCACTCGTAATTTACAGTGTTTATTTATTTCTGTTTAATACTAAATTACTGCCGTCATTTGATCAAGCAGCAGCTAAAAATATCAAAATAAAAAAGAAGCCCGCATCAAATTCTACTGCACCCCTTGTACAGGGAATCGGCTTTATTATAATTGCGGCCGGGCTGGTATATTGTGTCCTGACTAATCAGGCCGGAGATCCTTCAATGAAAATCATGGTATATGCTGTAATTGTTATTGCAGTATTTCTGGGAACAAAACAGATTTTAAACAGTTTCGCAAACGGGCGGTTATGAGAATCAAATAATAAATACCAGTGTAATACTCTGTTTGTAATTAATCAAATGATGACAAAAACAAATAATAGTTTTTGGTTAATTATGAGCAGAACTCTGCACCGGATTGTACAATTTAGCAGAAATATAATCTTTAGCAGTCAAAATAGATAACATTTTCAAAAGTGTCTGATATTTTTTATTTGATTACAAAATCTATGACTTAAAAGAGTTATATTTTTATAAAATAAAAAATAATACTAGTGTTACGTCTCTCTTACCTTTAGTTAAAATTTTATCATTTTTTACAAATGAGACATGACACCAAAAAATCAGGAGGAAAACATTATGGTGAAATCAGAAACAGCTCTTAGAATCAGCAAAACAGGAATTATGGCAATTGTGCGTGTGGAAACAATAGAACGTGGAATTGAAATCGCTCAGGGATGTCTTGACGGCGGTGTCGATGTGCTCGAAATCAGCTACACTAATAATAATGCAGGTGATGTCATTAAAGCAATCAAACAAAAATTCGGGAACAAAATTCTTGTCGGAGCAGGAACAGTACTGGATCCTGTAACTGCAAGACTGTCAATATTAGACGGAGCACAGTTTGTTATAGCTCCTACATATGATCAGGGAGTACAGGAAATATGTAATTTATATCAGGTTCCTTACGCTCCGGGATGTACTTCATACAGTGAAATGATAGATGCTCTGAAAGCAGGGGCATCATTTATCAAAGCATTCCCGATCTCTAATTATTATGGTCCGGATCTTGCAAAAGTAATTAAGGTACCTGTCCCTCACACTCCGCTGCTGGCTTCAGGCGGTGCTACATTTGACAATCTTCATACATGGTTTGAAAATGGTATTGACTGTGTTGGTATAGGCGGACTTCTGACAAAAGGAACAAGCGAAGAAATAGCACAGAATGCAAAGCGTCTAAGAGAAATAGCCGATAAAACAAGAAACAGCTGATATTATAAATTATCATCCGCTCTTGGTCAAATGGTGCTAAATGATTATCAGTCTGCAAAAAAGCATAACAGTGACTATGCTTCTTACAGCGTTTCAGATGATAAAATATCAGGTACTGTTTGACTAATTGCATGTGAAACATAGCGTAAATACAATTATTTTGACATTATATAAAAAATGGAAGGAGATAAAATGAAAAAAACAGCAATAGTAAATGCAAACAGTTTCGGCAGATATTTCCCGGAATTTCTTGATGATCTGTCAAAAAATGTAGGTGAGGTGGAACGATTCAAATTTCCTGCAGATATAGATCAAAAACAACTGGCAAAAGAACTAAGCGGTTTTTCGTTTATAGTAATCGGAACAGAACCGCAGCTTACAAAAGATTTTTTTCAGGAAGCCGACAGTCTGAAGCTTGTGGCACGTTTTGGAATAGGCTATAACAATGTTGATGTAATAGCTGCTAATGAAAACGGAGTTATGGTTTCCAATATTCCTGCTTTTATGGAAAAGGATGATGTCGCAGAGCATGCAGCAGCTCTTACACTTTCTATGGCAAAGCTTCTTGTTTTTTCCAGCACGGCTGTCAAAAATGGTGAATGGGCAGTTAACCGTGAACGTTACCTTGGTCAGAGAGTAAACGGAAAAACTGTAGGAATATGCGGTTTTGGAAATATAGGAGTACGTTACGGTGAAATAATGAAAAGTGCATTTAATTGTGAAATTATCTGCTATGATCCTTATTTGAGCGAAGTAGAAGTAAAAAACAGAGGTGGGAAAAAGGTAACATTTGAACAGCTGCTTGCTGATTCTGATATCATTTCGCTTCACATGAATGTAAGTGCTGAAAATAAAGGAATTTTTAATGAGAAAAGTTTTTCCCAGATGAAAAATAGTGCTGTTTTAATCAACAGTGCAAGAGGAGGACTTGTTATCGAAGATGACATAATAAAAGCTCTTGATGCCGGTCAAATAGGCGGATATGCTACAGACGTACTGGAATTCGAGCCTCCGAAAGCAGATCATCCGTTTTTACATCATGAAAAAATCATTGCAACACCGCATATAGGCGCTTATAACCGTGAATGCAATCATATGATGTGTTCAAGTGTAGTCAGTGATATAAAAAATGTTCTTGCCGGTAAAGAACCTGCAAACCGTTTATATAAATAATATTCAAATATAAAATAATAAAGCAGTCATCTCTCAAAAGCATATATAGCTGCATGTTTTCAGCATGTGAATATATGCTTTTTTATTATTCATAAAAAAATTATTTCATAAATTTTTTTTCTGCTATTGCATTTTTTAAAAATCCGGTTATAATAAAGTAATACGTATTACCTATTTTTTAAAATTAGATTATGGAGGTTACTATGAGTAAGAAAAGTCATGAATTTTATTTGGAAAGAGCCATTGAGGTTTCAAAAGAAGCAAGAGAATCGGGAAATACTCCTTTCGGAGCAATACTGGTAGATAAAGAAGGAAATATTATTATGGAACAGGGAAATATTGAGATTACTGCAAAAAAATGTACCGGGCATGCTGAGGCGTCTCTCGCCGAAAGAGCTTCTCACGAATATTCAAAAGAATTTTTGTGGGACTGTACTTTATATACCACAGCTGAACCGTGCTGTATGTGTGCCGGTGCTATTTACTGGGCAAACATCGGTACTGTGGCGTATGCTATGACAGAAAAAAGACTTCTGGAATTAACAGGAAGCGATGAACAAAACCCTACCTTTGATCTTCCGTGCAGAGATGTATTCAGCAAAGGACAGAAAGATATTACAGTAATAGGCCCATTTCCCGAACTGGAAGTTAAAGCGGCAAAAGTGCATGAAGGTTACTGGAAATAAAAAAATTATCTGTCCGGATACATTATCCGTTTTATAATCAGGAGGTAAATATGACTAATAATGAAGCAGGTACTTATTCTTCAAAAAATAAGGCTTCACTATCCACAAATATTACAATGGGTATACAACATCTGCTTACAATGGTTCCTGGTTCCATTGCAGTTCCGCTTATTCTGGGAAATGCAATGGGACTGGATGCCGCTACAACCTCATTTTTAGTTGCTGCCAATCTTTTTACAAGTGCAGTGGCAATTCTTATTCAGGTCTACGGACTTGGAAAATTTATAGGTTCCAGACTTCCCATAGTTCTGGGATCAGCTTTTGCCCCATTAGGACCCATGATACTTATCGGTAATCAATACGGGCTCCCTACACTTTTCGGTTCTGTAATAGTTTCAGGAATTGTTATGTTTATTATCTGCTTTTATATAAATAAAATAATAAAATTCTTCCCAGCTGTAGTAGTAGGATCATTTGTCACCCTCATAGGTGTCAGTCTCGCTCCCACAGCTTTTAATGATTTGGCAGGGGGTTATGGAAGCGAAACCTTCGGAAGCATAAGCAATATTCTGCTCGGTCTGACTGTCCTAATGATTATTGTGCTTCTTAATAGATTTGGAAAAGGTGTTATCCAGTCTGTTTCTCTTTTGCTCGGACTGGCAATTGGGACTGTTATCTCTGTTCCGTTAAATATGCTGGATCTCTCTCCGGTAAAAAGTGCCGGCTACTTTGAGCTTATTACCCCTTTTAAATTCGGTATTCCCGAATTTAGGGCAGATGCAGTATTTATCATGGTTCTCTTCTGTGTAATAAACATGATTCAGTGCATTGGTGTTTATGCATTTCTGGATGATGTATGCAATACAGAAACTGATACGGGAACTAAAATAAACGGTATGAGGGGTCAGGCTTTCGCACAGATTTTCAGCGGAATCTTCAACTCAGTTCCATCCACTATGTTTAATGAAAATGTCGGAGTCATTAAATTAAGCGGAATAAAAGAACGTTCAACAGTGGGGGCTTCTGCAGTAATGCTTCTGATAATAAGCATGATACCGAAACTCTCTGTATTTATCACATGCATTCCAAAACCGGTTATAGGCGGAGCTACTCTTGCCCTGTTCGGGACTATTACTGCTGCCGGAATATCAATATTGTCTTCTGTTGATTATTCAAATAATAATAATTCCCTTGTTTTGGGAACCGGTCTGGCTTTAGGAGTAAGCGTTACATTTACTCCGAATGTTTTTGATAAATTCCCGCTTATACTTTCTATGTTATTCAGCAACGGTTTATTTGTGGTAGGTTTAGTCACCATAACCCTAAATCTTCTGTTAAATCATGTGAAAGTAAAAAAATAAATAAGTAAGTAATATTTAAATCATATAAATAAAAAAGACGGAATCTTTGGCAGATTTCGTCTTTTTTATTCTTGTTGTTTATTAGATTATTTTTTTCTGATACTGTTAAAACATATATAATTAGTATCAATATATTCCTTTGCAAAAATAACAGGTCTGTCCTCCTGATCAAAATTTATTCCTTCCAGCAAAAGAAAAGACTTTAATTTATCTTTACAATGAAAATAAGTATTTAAATCTTTTTTGTCATGATTAGTCACTGTAAGAATTTCCACTCTGTCCCACGATATTTTTCTTCCGCTGTAAGTATAAATAAAATCAAAAATAGATTCCTTATAATCTTTCAGATATACAAGATCACTGTCTTTTCTGAAAATTTCTTTTGAGAAATAATCTTCACAGTAAACACAGGGCTTCTTATCTGCATAAAAAACCTTTTTTGCCATGATAATATTATCATTTTCATTTATTCCAAGCTTTCCGGCAGTTTCCTTATCCGGCTTTATCTCTTCATACCCCAGAATATCTACTGACGGTGTATAACCAGACTGCATTATCATTTCCTTAAAAAGAACTACCGGATTAAACTGTACTTTCATAGTTACAGCCTGTGGGTTTATAAATGTTCCCCTGCCCTGCTTCCTGAAAATAATGCCGTCAGAAGCAAGTTCGTTTAGCGCAGTTCTTATTGTTACCCTGCTGACACCCAGAATATCTGCAAATTCATCCTCTGTAGGCAGTTTTATATTTGTTCCGTCAAAATTTTTCTTTATATAATTATATATTTCTGTTTTTACTTCACTGCTTAAAGATTTTATTTTTATTTTTTTCATAAAAATCCTTCCTTACTATTATTTTTTGAAAGTAAAATTCTATTTATGTCCCAGATTTTTTTATTCAGCTTATTATACTATATTAAGTACGCTTTTTCAATTTTCACTATTTGTTTTTCATTGACTTTTATAAATTTTCAAGGTATCCTTATATAAATAGTTTGGAGTTGTTACTCTTTTTAGAGGCAAAATCTAAAATTTATCAAGTTTCTTTGATATTTTTTGATTTTGTCTTTTTTAGTGTAAAGATAATCTGTAAACTACCATAGTACCAACACTTAAAAAATTTATTATTTTAGAAAGGATGAGATTTTAGAATGAAAAACAGATTTTTTGGAATTTTTGGGGTTTTCTTTTTGTTTCTGGCTGTTAGTATTACTTCATATTCTGCTGCCAAGGACAATGAAGTTGTTTTGTATATTGTGAGACACGGGAAAACTATGCTTAATACTACTGACAGGGTACAGGGATGGTCTGATGCAGTTCTGACTCCAGCCGGAATAGAAGTGGCAGAATATCTCGGAGCCGGATTAAAGGAGAAAAAGATTAAATTTAGTGCCGCTTACAGCAGTGACAGCGGGCGAAGCATACAAACAGCTGATATTGTTCTGGAAAAAACCGGACAAAAGGCTGTTCCTCTAAAAACCGACTGGCGTTTGAGAGAATTCAATTTCGGGACTTATGAAGGAGATCTTAATCATACAATGTGGACTGATATAGCTAAAAGTCAGGGGAAGACACTGGAAGAATGGCAGGCAGCTGGAATTTCGCCGAAAGACTTTGCAAACAGTGTGGCAGCACTTGATAAGGGACGTGATCCTGAAGGTCTTAACTGGCCTGCCGAGGATTATGAAACTATCACAAAAAGGCTCAAAGCCGGGATTGATGAAATTGTAAAGGAATCTGCCAGAAAAGGTGGGGGCAATGTTCTAGTTGTTTCACATGGTTTGAGTATAACAGCTCTTGTGAATACTCTTGATCCTGAGCTTAATGTGCCTGCCGGACTTAAAAATGCCAGTGTTACCAAAGTTATTTACAAGAACGGAAAATATGAAATTAAAGAAGTCGGGGATATGAGCTTCGTGGAGCTGGGGCAGAAGCTCGGCGGAAAATAATCCTCCGGTCTCTTATTCAGTATCTTTAAATATTTGTATCATTTTTTACCTTGACATAATGTATTTCTTAAATTACAAAATTTCAAGGGAACACACCATTATAAATAAAAATATCTGTTTAAGCACTTTTATACAGATATTTTTATTTTCAATATTATTTTTTTGTGTTATAAAACTTCTCATTTACATATTCCATTTCAGTTACAGTTTTTACAAATCCGAATTTTTTATATACAGGCTCTCCGTCCTTACTCGCATGAAGTGTCAGCTTGGAACAATTTCTGTCAAATCCCTCATTTACTGCCAGTTCAAAAAGTTTTTTTGCTATTCCCTGTTTTCTGTATTCGGGAAAAACAAAGACGTTAGAAATATATCCTAGTTTTCCGTTCATATAAAGTGCCGCCGGAAGAATATCATAAAAAGCTATCGCACTTGTCCCCACTATTTTATCATCTTTTTCTGCTACAAAACCTGTAAATACTTCTGTATCCATGAATTTCTGCAGATATTTTTCCACTTCTTTATCTACATTTTCCTTATTATTCAAATGATTTTCCCTGTCATATTCCTCAAGAAAAATACTTCTTATTCTTACTAATTCGTCTATGTCAGATTTCCCTGCTTTTCTGTAAGATATCATTTATATTTCTCCTTTCATTATTTATTCTAATATCTTAACATATTTTCAGGTAAAATAACATAATGTCATAAACTGTTATTATAATCTAAAAAAGAGCCTGAATTACTCAGGCCCTTTATCATTTTGTTCAAGCTTATCAATTCTTATATTCAGTTCCTTTAGTTCATCCACTATTTCCCTCATAGATTCCTTAAATGTTTCAAAGGTTTTTATATCTTTCCAGATAAAATAGGTCAGAACTATTCCCATTATACCGTAATCTGCCAATTTAGTAAGATCCATTATACCACCTTATAAATTTTTATGGTTATTTTGCTTCTATAGTTTCTTTGTTTGCATTAAATATTGTATTTATAACCCATTTTACTATTTTTGCAGGTATAAATTTTAATATGGTGTTTTTAAAAAAGTCTTGTTTCATAAGCCATTCCAAAGCAAAATTCAGTTTCTGCTCTCCTTTTAGATAAGCTTTTAATTCTGCTTTTATACTTGCTGCTAAAGCCATTACTTTCAGCTTTCTGTATGTCCACAAAAACCAGCACAAAATTGCTGCTGCTATTAATATTACTGTATTTAGCAATGTGTTTTGTGTGTAGAATGATATTAGGTTTTTTATGAAGTTCATAATTCCTCCTTTTTTATCTTTACAATTTTTCAGTTCTAAAATTATGTTATTACAATGCTGTTTTTCTAGTATTACTTATTCAAAAAATCAAATTGATTAGAAAAAGTTAAATATATTTTATAGTTGATTTTATCTTATTGTTCCTTTAGTTAGTCCGGCTATTATTGTAAAATGCTCTGCTTCCTTAACAGTTAAATTTGCCAGTGCTTTAGTTAAGCTAAAATCTGTTCTTAAATCTAAGTTAGTTCCAGTAACTGTTGTGTTTTCTACTCCATGATTCATAATTTCAGGAATCATGGTTCCAATATTTGCAATTGCACTTCCAACGGGAAGTGAATTAAACCATGTAGCATTTGTCACAAAGCCATTCACAAAGAGCAGATTTCCAAACAGAAAAGCATTTACAATGTTTATATTATTTAGTGTCGAATGTGCTAATGTTAATTTTTTATAAAGAAGATTATCCCTATTCGTTAAACTTGTAAAAAGTCCAATCTCAGGAGTTTTGAAGATACCTGTTTTACTAACTAGTGCAACATAAGGGGTAGTTCTTCCCGATTTAGGATCTTTGTAAAAATAGACTTTATCAGCTTTTATGCTTGTTAAATTTTCTCCAAATTCGCCCCCATAATCTATACCTAAAATATTTAAAATTTCTGTTCGTCTTATGTCTAAGCCTGATATTATTCCTCTTTCACTTTCATTCGCTATCTGCGTTTGCCTAACAAACTTCTCATTAGCCTCTTCCTTTGTAAGATAAGTAAAATTCTCATCAATAATAGCGGTTACATCCTCAATCTGAGCAATTGTAATATAATTTTGATATTCCAGTTCCACAAGATTGATTCCGTTATAAACAGGTAAATAATCCGGCTTCATAGCTTTATTATAAGCATATAAAACTTCCTCACCGTCATCGCATTTGGCAAAAACACCTATTTCTTTTATATAATAGCCTGTATCAATATCTTTGTTATCTATGATAACTCTTAACATTACCTGACCGTTTCCATTGTTTTCTATCTGATTAATAGCAGTTTCCTTACTCATATTAACTAATTCTGTTACTTCCTTAGGATCCTCTGTTGTTTCTCCATCACCAAACTGAAATTTAGTAAACACAAGTCTTTTTCCCGTTAATGCTTCTTCCAATAGTTTCTTTCCATTATTTGTTAAAATAAAACCATTAAAACTTCCCATTTTACCTCCTTTTAAACTCTTATTTCCAACGCCCGTAAGCAACATATGCAATTCCAATATTTGTAGCGTATTCGCTACAAGCAATAAATTGACTTCCAGAAATAGAACTAGCTGTAACGTGTGTTCCTTCAGTAACGAAACCTGTATGGCTCACTACTAGAGCCACAGGTATTTCTATAAATGGAGTATAAAAATTATTTGTTACCTGAGTTCCTTTTTTTCCAGCAGTTGCCATTCCTATTACAAACATATACCCATTCTCAAATTTTATTGTATTTGTTGTAGCATGTGGGGTTAGACTCTTTATCATATCCAAAACTCTGTTTTCAGAAATTATTCCTGTAGTCTCTTTTGATGCCACCTGCGTCTGCGGCACATAGATCTCCTCTGCTTCCTCCTTAGTCAGATAAGTAGCACTGGGATCTATAATAGCCGTTACCTTTTCAGCCTGATCAATTACAATATAATTCTGATACTCAAGCTCTATAAGGTTATTCCCGTTAAACGGCGGAAGATAATCTGCTTCCACAGCTGTATTATAAGCATAAAGAACCTCCTCCTCATTCCCGCAGACAGCATATATTCCTATTTCCTTTATATGATAACCCGTTTCCACTGCCCTGTTGGTAATAACAGCTCTCAAAGAAACCTGACCGACACCTGTTTTCTTTATCTGATTAATAAAAAATATATTTCTCAGACCTGCCAATTCCTGTATCTCTTTTTTATCCCCTTCATAGAGTCCGTCTCCAAAACTGATTTTTGTAAATGTCAGAGTTTCTCCTGCCACTGCTTTTGCCAGTAATTCCCTTCCCTTATTGGTAAGGATAAATCCGCTGAATTCTGCCATTTTTCCTCCTTTTTCCAAAAATTTATTTTCAGATTTATAAATTAATTATCTTATCTCCATTTTCCTGTGTTCGAATGTTGCAATTCCTGTATGATTTTTTGTATTTTCCACAGGAAATTCAAGTTCTATCATATTCAAAACAGTCTTCACTTTCTTCTGCGATAAATGTGCCTCAAAAAGCTCCATATCGTCTGTCCTGTTAAAAATAATACTTTCCAGCCATGAACGGGCATTTTTATAAATCTCTATTGCCTGAATTGTCTGATCATAATCATCCTGATTTTTCAGGTCGCTTTGTGTGCTTATTTTGAATTTATAAGGATCTCCGTCATAATCAAACCATTCCATGACCTTTCCGTTCTTGAAAAGAATATCCGTGATGATCTTAAGAGCAAACGGAGTCCCTTTTGTTCTGTGGGTAAGAAGGGAAGTCTTGATAAGTTCTCTTTTCTGTTCTATAGAAACATTTTTATTATAATAGTCCACATGAAATTCTGCAAAAAGCTCGTTTACCTTCCAGTCCTCCAGCTGCTCTACCCTGTCCAGCAGTATAACCTCGGGTATCTGCTTTATAAATCTTTCTCTCAGCAGATAATCGATTGTTTCTATTATATATTCTGTTTCCTTATCACCTTTAAAATTAAACGGTATAAAATCAAATAAACTTACATCATATATCCGCTTCATATTTCTGTTCCTTTATTTACAATATTTGCATCACTTTCTATGATAGCAACTTCATGCTCGTCTATTTTTGTAAATACCGGACTTAAGATTTTTACTCTTTTTACTCCTATTTTTTTCAGACGATAAATCAGTTCATCAGTATTTATATCTCTTCCCAGCTTTTCCTGCTGCCAGCTTACCCACTCGGCAACCATACTTCTTACATTTTTTTCTATTTCATCTGCATAAAGTTCATTTTCTTTATCGATATAATACTCAAGATCAACAGAATAATAAACCTTTTCAGGAACCTTTACAGTTACCAGATCTGTAAGCGGTCTTACTTCTGCATCGCTGACCTTCTCCTGAACCTGATGTATGAGTTCTACCGTAGGCTCTCCATATTTTGTCCAGATATAAATATCCACACAGCCCGGTGTCGGAGATATTGCCCTTACATTAGTTATTAGAGGGCTTGTTGATTTCGCCCAGAATTCATAAGCCCCTGACGGACCGGCCACCGAAAAGCTTTCAGGTACGGCCATAAGTCTTTCCCTGTACTGATCATCAGCTTCCACAGTTGTTCCGCCTTTACTTTCGGTAATGTTCTTTACAGATTTATAATACGGAAAAACATCAACTATTTTATCTATCTGCCCCGGCAGAAACCCGTTTCCTGTCTCGCCGTTTTCAGTACATACAGCCTGAACATCTACTGTAGTTTCGCCTTTTTTTATACGCCCCTCTTCCTCAGTTTTGAATATCAGCTTATTAACTGTAGTCTTTGTTCCGAGAGGTATAACCACATCGCTCTGCTGGGGAGCACTTATCTCAAACTGCAGTGTTGTTCTTGCAGGCTCGGAATCCAGTCTTTTCCCGCGGGTTCCATACAGTTCCCCTTTTGCATCAAGCCTGTTGTCTCTTGCAAATCTGAGAAAATTCTGTTTTGCAGTATCATTCATTACTTCCTGAGCCAGTGCCAGCATATATGACACGGATTTAAATATAATTCTTCTCGGATCAGCTTCTGTCAGCTGAACGCCTGTTAACTCCGCATATTTATTTACTGCTGCCGTTTCATTATCTTTTGCCGTAGTATCAATAAAGTCAAAATCTTCATTATTCACGCAATCACCTCCACATAACACTTTATATAAAATGTTCCTGTTATTCCTGTTTTTCTGTTCATATCTATATCAAGACTCTTAAGTCTTATTCTTGGCTCATATTTCTTAAATAAAGGTATTAATCTGGATAACAGAATATTGGAAACTGCTATTGAATTCTGATCAATTAGTGAAAAATCCTGTGCAAATTCACGCATCAAAGGAACTGTTCCTGAAAAAGTACCGAGAATTGTTCTTCCGTTCTGAAGAATTTCTTCAATGATTGTGTCAGGCATATAGTTTACTTTGAAATCCTCGTTGCTTAACTCATACATTTCTGCTCACCTCAGTCTGTTCAGCCATTATTGTTCCTTCAGAAACCTGTTCGGTATTCTGTTTTTTATTTCTTTCTTCTCTTATCTGTTTCAAGCTTTTCTGATTGTCCCTGTATTCTTTCAAGGTTATTGATAACTCTACATGCTGAAACTGCTCCTGATGTTTTTCAAATTTTTCCGACATGCTCTCCAGTACAAACGGAAATTCCCCTATCAGTGTATTTCCGAGAATCAGTTCGTGATTCTCGCCGTTTTCCAGCATATTATTTAATGTATTAAGCGTATCTACTATTTTCATTTTGGAAGTTTCTATTAGCTGTATATCCAGACTGACTGTCGTCAGATCCCTTCCGCGGAATTCCAAAAATGACAAATCGTTTAGTATCTGGGCTTCTTCCCATCTGGATTTTTTCTCCCTGCTCATTGCCTTTATTGTCAGTATATTTTCTTCTTCTACACGAAATATAACATCTCCAAAAGATCCAATCTGCATATGTTACCTCCTTTCGCTTATTACGGATGAATATACGGTGCCCCGCCTTTCTTTACACCGCCTGATGCATCCACACTTTCTGCTTTTACTTCTTTTAATTTTGAAGAGCCTGAAACTTCCAGATTTTCAGAAACTTTTACATTTCCGTTCAGAGTAATATTTCCCGCTGTTATTTCCACTTCAGGCGCTTTTATTTCTACTTTGCTTATGGCATTTATAAGCAGATTTCCTGCTGCCCTGTCATATTCTATTATTCCTCCGTCTGAAAAATACCAGGCAGTTTTATTCGGGTCAGAAACAGGCACAGTATCCTCCTGATTATAAAAAGCTCCCAAAACAAAGCCTTCCTCCTGAGTGCCGGGCAGAAATACACATAATACTATCTCATTGATTCCAGGTAAAAAATATGATTTATCCTGATGTGTCTTATGATAAATTACCTTAAGCTCCTTTGACACCTTATCGTCTCTGTCAGGAAATCTTACTCTTACAGTGCCGTTCTGGGCATTTATGCTGTCTACATTTCCCACTCTAATAATATCTTCTATATTCATTCTTTTATCCTCTTTAATTCAATATCTGTAGTATAAGCTCCGCTCAAACTGTGAGTTGATTTTTCTATGGCATATTTTCCGCTGAATTTTCCAAAATCTGTAAGTTCTACATTCTGTCCTGCCAAAAGACTGAAATTTCCGCGGAGTGTCATACTTGCTGTTTCTTTTTCTTTATTTTTTTCGTCCATTGCGGCTTTGGCTTTTTTGCTTCCGCCGGTTCCGTTTATCTTCTTTGTAGGACCTGAACCCTTGCTGCTTTTCTGATTTTTACTCTGACCTCTTTGTGAAGCTTTTGAACTTTCCTTTTTTTTCTCAGCTTCTCTTTCTTTATTTCTTTTTTCTTCAAGCTCGTCTTTGGTATAAGTTTCCCTCACCAGCTTTTTCTTCTCAGGATCATAATAACTGACTTCCACTTTGTCATAAATCTCTTTTGTAGTATGAGAAAATTTATAATCTATTATCATATCAGTATCTAAACTAGATACTGATATGACTGCTTCCTTTTCATAAAATTCTTCTTTATCAAATATAACAACTTTGTTTTCCGTAGCTTTCAAATTTAGTCCCTGATCTGTACATATCCGAGTCAAAAATGCCAGATCTGTTTCCTTATCCTGATCTATCCTTTCAAAAGTCTCATCTTTTTCAGAATAAAATTCAAGCTTCATGCTATGTTTATTACAAATATCCATTGCTATATTCTTAAGAGAAATTTTTTCCCAGCCTTTGCTGTTTTCCTGCTTAGTCAGATTTCCCGCAGAAGGTATGGCAAGAGCTTTTATGCTCACAGAGCCCGGATAAAAATCAATCTGGTCTACATAAAATTTTCCACAGGGAAGCGTTTCTTCTATTAGCTCGTCATCCCATCTTCTTTTTACAATAGATGCTGTTATACTGTCACCATCTTCTGGAAACCATTCTTCTCCAAACCATCTTTTATCAATATTTTCCAGAGATAAATCAATATCATCGATTTCAAGCTTGGAATTGTCATGATAGCTGAATGACTGAATATACGGCTGAATATCTGTACTTATATCCTTGCCGTTATAAGTAATAACAAGCAGTGTTTCCCTTGATTCCATATACTCCTCCTATTGCTTCCAAGGCGGCAGGTTTGCATTGTTTGTCGGTTTTATGTCAGGGCATATCACGGGAATATTTGCATCAAATACTGCTATATCAATAAGCAGGACATTTGCCAGCATAAGATCTATATACAGAAGTTCGTCATTATACACGTTATATGCAATCTTATCCCATGTATCTCCTTCTTTCGTATAATACACATCCAGTTTCTTATCCAATACTTACCCTCCTTTTCCTGTCTTCCTTCTGAAATAATACATCATTTATTTTTCTGACCAAATCATTGTTTGTATCTTTTATTTGTGCCGGTGACTGATTTCCATATGTATTTGTTATATTAACTGTGATATTATCGGCTTTAACATTTGAATAATTAATGCCTCCGCCAAATTTAGAATCGGTATAATCTGATAAACCATTAAATCCACCTAATTTCTTTAACTGATTGTTTTCATCTGCTGTCATCATATTATTTCCGGAAAATCCATTATTCATTATTCTTTCTGTCATGGAATTTCTGAATATTTTGGTACCTTTCGGCAGATTCATAAGCATCTTTGCTTCTGCCATAAAACGTTCTCCTGTAGGATACTGGATTAATTCACGCCCTCTTTCTCCTACATATGTTAGTCCGCCTTTCCAGAAACCTGTACCTGTATATTTGTGTCCGGGTGCTCCGCCTCCGGAAGACGGCGGATTTATGCTAACTGAAGACAATTCCAACATTTTCTGCTTTATTTCAGATATTGCCGCAGTAAATTTTGATTTCAGGTTTGATAAAAATATATCTGCACCAGATAATATCTGCTGCCATACTCCTTCGAGCATCGGCGGTAAAGTCATCCATGTTAGGTATAGATTTAGTATTGTTAACAGTGTATTCATTGTCATTAACATGTGTTTCATGCTTATTGTCAGCAGAATCATATCGTAAACTAAGCTTACTTTTTGCAGATAAGTGTCCCAGAGTAATGCCAATGCGTTCATGTTTTCTATTGATGAACCTTGAATAAGAGCAAGTTTTTCTTCGATTCCTCCGCCTTGTGTGTTTAGAGGCAGATTAATTCCAGTGTTAGTAGGAACTTCAACATTACTATTCAACAAACCTGCCGTTGTCATAGGATTCCTCATTCCTTCAATATTCATTCCTATTTTTGTTGACGCTAAATCTGCTGCTATATTAAACTTATCAGCACTTTTTGCAATTGCATCACTAATAATAGAACTTTGAGTTTGCATATCTCCTGCTTTTCCTACAAATTTTGTATCTTTTACATTATCAAACCAACCATATATTTTCTTCTCTCCAGTATTTGGATTATATGATTCTTTTTTACTTCCCCACCAATTATATTTTGTAACTTCACCAGTCTTAATATTTTCAGTTTCAGCAACCCTATTTACTATACCTAAATTAGGCAATAGATATTGTAGTCCACTTGCATATCTCGTTTTAGTTACACGTTCACCATGTATTTTTTCTCTCATCGCATCTGTAGCTTTATCTGCAAGTTTTCCTCCATAATATAGCACACTTCCTACTAATCCAATTGGACCTGCAGCTTTTGCTGCAGTGCCCACTACTCCTCCTGCTCCAGTCAAAGTTGTCAAACTACCCACTGCTCCTAATGCTCCTAGAAAACTCCCTACAGTGTCATCTTCATCTCCTTTTCCTGCTTCCCCATTTATTCCTTTTATATTTTTAATTTCGTCACGTAAAGAACCAATTTCTGTATTAGTTATCAATAAAGCATTGTTTATATTACTTAAAACTGTATTATTCAATGCATTCCACGAAAGATTATTATGATTATTTATCTGCAATGAATTGTAAATTGAAGCTAAATACCCCTCTAAACTAGTCGTAACCAACTGAACAGCTCCCATTTGAGGCATAGCTTCTGTATATTCCATAGTTACTTCATGTATAATATATGGCTTATCTTCTTTACCTTGATTAGACTTTTTAGTACTCTTTTTATCTTGTATAGCTAGTTCTGCTTCTGCCTTAATAAAAATTAAGTTAGGAATATTTGCTATTTGTTTCATGTTTTTTTCTATGCTTTCAAACTTTTTATACACTTGTTCATAAGCTTTTTTTTCAGAATTCAACTTAGAAATTATTTTTTCATATTCTTCCCTTTGCCTTTTTAATTCATCATTCCCTGTGATTTTTTCAGCCATTCTTCACCTCCTTTTCCAATTCAGATATTAAGTCCACATATTTAATCAGATCAAATACGCTGGAATTGTTTAAGTCCTCGTAATTCAGATTCATTTGAAGATTATTATTTCCCCTGACTACAATTCTTGCTATTTGTTTGGATAATATATCTGAATAGGTGTAATTTAACGGATCAAACGGCTTTATGAATTCAAAAAAACGGTTACCTCTGTTGTTACTGTAGTAAAGTCTTTCCCGGAAAAATCAAGAATATCATCTTCCTTCACTCCCGCACAAAAAGCTGCTACCTTAGCTGCAAAAGCATTATTTGCTACTAATATTAACTCCCCTTTGTTTTCTTTCTTAAATTCTTTTTCCAGCTGTATAAGCTGTCTTCCTGTGAGCTTATCGAAATCCAGCTCGATAGTATCTGTCATTTCCCCGTTAATGTCATATGCTTTTTCCAATTTAATTTCCATATATATTATCCTCCTGATTTTAATTATGTTTTATCTGACTAAATTTAAAATATAAATAAGGCAACTCTAGCTTAACAGACTCTGGAATCTTTTAGCCTGATCCACACCGTTTATACTGCTCTTAAATCCTAATTTGTCTATATTTATGATCTCTTTTCCGTCCAAAGTTACTTTATATGCAAGACAAGAAATAACTATTTCAGTTTCAGTTTTTTCTCCAGCTTTTACGGTTCCGCCTTTGAATTCCTTTACTTTTCCTTTTATATCTACTTTAAGACCTTTTAAAACAGCATTTCCTGTAGCAGAATCTATATGCTGCTGAGCTGCTCTCAAATGAAATGTATGTGCCTGCTGATCATTTATATTTGAAATATCCCCGTTTATAGCAGAAAATTTCATTACAAGATCCATTACATCTGTAGACCCTATTATAGGCTCTTCTATCTTACCGGCTATATCAAAGCCCTCTATTTCAGCCACCATAAATTTTAATTCAGGAAGCGTAACCTCTGCTATTCCTGTTACTTCGTTGCTTCCGTCTACATATACTTTTGCAGCATTAATCGCTGCAGGTACATTTGTACTCATATTTTATTCCTCCTATTTAAAATAATAATTTGTAATATCGTTCAGGTTATACTCCAATTCATAAACTCCGGCCTGGAACGGCAGAATCGGACTAAAATCTATATGCCATGTAAATTTACCTTTCTGCATATCAGTAAGAGAATTGCTTTCCTCTCTTAATTCTATCTTTGCATCATACAGGTGATTTCCTGTTAATGTTTTCAGCCAGTCTTCCACTGTCATATTAATAGAATCTCTTAATACATTTGTAAATTTTCTGTCTATAAACTGCCATGTACTTAATATCAATGTATTTGCAGCCCATTTAAACATTCTTTTTACAGGAACATAAGAATCCTTTATATCTGTTCTTGAAGGATAGCATGTATTGTAGTTCCCCCATGAAGTCCAACCGTTTACGAAGTTTAATGCAGTTACAATACCGTTTTCATTCAGATAATTTGCCTGTGTAAGGTCAAGATTTATTTTTTCAAAACCATCAGCTGTTTTTATAAATAATCCGTCCATTTTATAGTTTTTATTTGACGGTGATTCAGAAGGAACTCCGCCTGCTTTATTATCCACAGAAGCCATCAGGGCACCTAAGTGAAGCGACTGGTAATAATACTCGTCATCAAGCCTTACAAGTCCGTAAGTCCCTATTATATCCTCATCTACGATGTTCAGGCTGTTTTTCCACTCAGGAATTTCTTTGTATTTTTTATCAGCAGGACAATCAATAATTGCATGAGCCTGAAAAGCACCGCTTATATTCTTTGTCTTTGTTTCCATTACTGCAATTACATCAGAAAGATGTGAATATCCCGGAGCCATTACTACACCTACAGTTTTTCTGTATTTTACAAATGCCTCATGAATTAATTCCAGACCCTTTCTGTCATAAGTCACAGGATCAACCCCGCCGATTATATCCTCTTTTGTTACCTTTGAAGGATCAAGCTTTTTGTATTCCACTTTTATATCTGCTTCATTTACAAGATAAATTTCTACATATCCGTCTTCATCATAAGAAACATAATAGTCAGTTCCTTTTACAAGCTCTGCAGAACTCGCCTTATTTGTTACTTTTAATGTATCCTGCAGTATCCCTTCTGTTTCAATTACAGCTTTCTTGTCAGCAACTGCCACTTCCTCAGTTATTACAGCAGAAGCATGCTTTTTTGGGTCAAGTACATTTACCATAAATACCGGTCCCACACCATAAAGTGTGAAATATACCTTTGCAGCCTGCACAAGTGTATAATCCATAAGATTATTCGATGATCCGAATGCTTCCGTAAATTCTGCAAGGTTATTGCAGAATACTACATTATTTACATTCTTTGTATCTTTCATATTAATAGGGGCAGTCCCCACTATAAACGGAATGGCTGTATCAACAGAAACCATTGAAAAGCCTGCCGTATCTATCTCTCTTGTATAAATTCCATGTTCTAACGCCATTAATCAACACTCCCTTTTCTCTTTTTTGATTCTGCTATTTCATCATAGATAAAATGCAGATAATTTGATTTTTCTCTCAGCTTCAAAGTTTCTTCCTTCAGAGACTCCAATGGAATAAATAATTTTTCAATACTTTCATATTCTTTGTAATTTTCCAATTCAGGCATATAGTCAAATACTGTACCGCTTAACAGTCCCTCAATATTAGGGCCTATATAAACCATTTTACCGGCGCTGCCGATTTTGATTTCTGTTTCCTGCAAATTTTCAATCATAAAAATTTTCCTCCTCTAAATTTGTGGTAAGAACGGCATCAGTGATTTGCACACTCATATCCATCCATATAAACGGATTCTGACCGTTTTCCGATAAAGTTCCTTTCACATTTCTTCTGTCTGCAATGACATTGCCTATTCGTCCGTTATTTACAACAGTGTTTTTAATGATTTCATACATTTTTACTGTTTCTTCATAGGCCTTTTCCTTATTGGAAATATCTGTTGCGATGAAAAAATGATATTTCAGGCTTTTATCTTCTTTTTCCTTTGTCACAAGATGTGTATCTTCATCAAGCTTTACCAGAATACAGGGATAGCTTATACTGTCCTTCTCTATATTCTCAAGTGATGAATATACTCTTGCAATAACAGGAGTTTTACTTCCATTTTCTGTTTCAAAAACGTTTTCCTTAAATAAATTCCGTAAAGCGTCAAACAGAGTATTCTCTACTTCTAAAATCATATCTTTCTCCCTTTCTGTAAATTATTGCGAAAATTATTTACTTCATTATGAATTCAGCCCCTTTCCGTTTATTTATGAAAACATAAATATATCAATGCCGTACCTGGTTTTTACGGAGAATAAGTTAAAAAACAACTGATTTTTGTACCCTGATTGATATATTTATTATTTCCACAAATTTTAACCTGAGTTTCAAAACAATGCCGCCTGTCTTGTATTAATCCTTACTGAATATGGTTTTATGCATATTTTTTCAAATAATGAATTTTGAAATATACAAAACTTTCAAAGCACTAAATTCAATTTTTCTAAATATCTGAATTTTTAAAACAAAAAAACCCCGGCATATATCTCTATATACCAGGGCTGCTTGAGCCGCATGCCGGTTAAGAATTTACATATAGTAAATCCAACTATTCGTCCGGCTGTTTAATTGTCATTTATAATGAGTAAGGTTTTTCACTTCATTGCCTAATTGCAATACATGGATCAAAAAAATATTTTTATTCCTATTGTCATTTCTTTTTTAAAAACACTTAACTTTAACATATTTTGATTAATTTTCTTTTACACCTTTTTATTCTTTAATTATATGCTTCATTTATTGTTATGATTAATTATACAACACTCATTGCTTTTTGTCAAGATTTTTTTGAAAAAATTTTTTTATGTAAATTCTCCATATTTTTTTCTCTTTTAAGAATTTTATCAGATAAATATTACCTCATAAATCCAAATTAGAATTCAAAATTATAAATTTTTCCAGTGCTAATCCTGCCCGAGCTTCTTCTCAAATAATTTTCTCAAGCTTTTCTTTTATATAAATTTCCTAAATAATGATTATTACTTCATTTTATATAATTAAAACGAGCTGTACCAAAATTAAATTTTAATACAGCCCGCTATTTTCTATTATTTTTATATACTTTTTCTATTTTACCAAAATATAATCAGGCTGCTTAAATGCACTTTCGTAGCATGCAGCAGGATTAATAAGACAGGATACATTATACCCTATACTTAGTCCCAATGATGTTTTATTAGCTTTTGTTTCCCCATCATAGTAATCATATTTATCATCCTGTTTAAACTCTGCATTAATTCCTCTATACATCAATTCAATAGTAAATCCGTACAGCTCCACTCCTATACCGACACCATAATAAAGTCCGCCTTTCATATCCCCGTCTACACGTCCTCCCTGTGAATTATAGACATTATCTGAAAGAGAATTTATCGAATAACCCAGATGACCTTTTACATACGGCATAATACTGTCATTAATATTTATTATGTTATATCTTACCACACCGTAAAGCGGTATAGACGAATAATCATTTACTGTATGTCTTGTTCCGTTATCATACATAAATGAACCTCCGACACCTAATTCTAAATTTTCAAGACTTCCTATTCCGGCTTTTCTAAACTCCACCCCGCCTTCTGCAAATTCCATTCCTTTCGAATCAGTATCGTAATCATTGTCATAATTTTTATTAAAGCTCCAGCCTACCCTTCCTTCAATCTGCGGCCCGCTTCTTTCATTTGCAAAAGAAAAACTGCCTAATGCTAAAAGCTAATAATAATTTTTCCATAAATTTTACCTCCGTATAATTTGTTCGAAAATTATATCACACCTGTTTTTTAATGTCAACATTAATTATACTTTTATTTATTTCAAGAATATCATAATACTTATCTTTATATCTATTAATCAAATAACGCACTGTAAAATCCGAAAAAATTAATTGTAAATACAGTAATTTAAACAAATATAATGTTTTTATCTGATGATGATTTTTCCGTTACAAATTTATTCAAAACACAGAAGAAAATTTTGACATACCAATTCCTTATATATTATTTTCTAAATCAAAGATTATTCTCCAAAACCAGGCTTACTTCCATTTTGGAAGTAAAAATCGGACCATATTAAAAACAAAACTTTGGTATGATTTTATTCTTCATCTTAATAACTAACTGTATAGGTATCAATGAAAAATTGTAAAAATGGTTTTGCTATTCCTGCCTTTTCTAATTTTTTGAATGCTGCCGTTTCTACTACAAGTCTGTATGCTCTTCCAGTATCTTCTTTTAAAAAATAAGTAACATTGTCATCCCAATTATATTCATCATATAAAACATATAAAATCTGAAATTCTCTCTTTCTTTCATATAAGGTATGTACTGACCATAGAGACAATTTCCATCACCTACTGCAAAGTAAAAATCATTATCTGGTACTGAATTTTTATCCCTGATAATTTCCGGAATATCCTGATATGTGTAAAACTTTAAAATTTGTTCCTTTGGCACATTATTCCTAATTGCATACCTGACATTATTTATTAAATAATTTTTTATTTTGTTTGTGTAAACATGCAAGTTTCCTCTGCTCATTGCATCACAACCGTAAAAAGACAAAAAATCCTGATTTATATTAGTATTTTTTCATGCTATATCCTGTAATTTTTTATCAGGTAAACCAAATAACTCTGTCAAAGAGAAAAATTTTTCTGAATGCGATCTATTCTCGGCTTTGATGTAATAATCCAGGTATCTTGAAGAAGTAAATTGAAAATAAATCGAGGGTATCAAGCCTTTTTTCAAATTATATAATATGATATTAGTACTGTCAGAAGCCAAAATTTTAGTTTTTATAACCCAGTTTGATGTTTGTAAACCTAAATTATCGGACAATTTTCCCTGTCTTTTTACAAAATTATTACTCACATTCTCCTCCCCCTATTATCAATATGATTAATTTGTAAGATTTCTAATTATAAAACACAAAACTAAAAAAGGATATGTGTAATCTGTTACATTTTCTTATATAATCTATACTTTTTATTCTGTATTTTTTTTAATATTCACAGTTCTCCTTTCATGTTAAAATAAATTTGCGGTAAAAAATAGTAAGGAATCCTATATATCAAGGATTCCTTATTATATAAATATATTTTCCGTTAATCCAAAGGGACATACTGTACAGGAATCCAACGATATCCTTTTCCGTCAGCATTTGGAGCTACATGTCCCAGTCCCGGAAAAGGAAGATGAGAACCTGCTGTCATTGTTCCCTCATCCGAAACCTTTTTCATAAGAGCCTTTCTTGTTTCTTTTGCCTGATTCTGATCATAGTCATATGCTGTTGTTACATCAGGATTTGCAAACTGGACTTCATAACCATGTGTAATATCTCCCCATATAAGGAGTTTTTGCCCGCCTGAAGTTATCTCATATCCCATATGACCTATTGTATGCCCGGGTAATAAAACTCCCTTTATTCCGGCTGCAATTTCTGTACCATCTTTCAAATCCTTATATTTTTTATTATTTTTATAAGTATTCAGAATATCTTTAAATTCCTTGTTAAAATCGGAATTATTCATCCAAAAATCCATTTCTTTCTCATTTGCATAGATAAATGCATTGGGGTAGACCTGTTTTCCGCCTTCCGCCAGTCCTCCTACATGGTCAGGATGAAGATGTGTAAATATAATTTTTGTAATATCCTCCGGCTTATAACCCGCCATTTCTATATTTTTCTTAACTGCTCCTGTTGCAGGGCCCATAGAATTTCCGGAACCTGTATCTACTAATATCAGTTCCTTTCCTGTATTAATAAGAAACGTATTTACAGATACCTTAAAACTAAAGTTTTTTCCGCTGCCTGAAATATGAGAATATTCTTTTTTTATAATTGCCTCGGCATTTGCCGCGTCTATTCCCTTATATGTATCTAACGGAAGATTTGAGTACCCGTCATAAATCGATGTTACTTCATAACTCCCCACCATAAACCTGTAATATCCCGGAACCTGCGTTTTCTGTATTTTTACAGTGTCAGCATGTAAAACAGAAATAAACAAAATACTCAATAATAATATTATTTTTTTCATTATTCCTCCTTATAAAAATATGATTTTTAAATTACATTTCTACACTTTCATTTTACTGTTTCATTTTTCCTTAGATATTTTATGCTTTTCTATTAAAAATTTTAACATTTTTGTACATTCTTTGTCAAAATTAAAACTATAAATCATAGAATGGTTTTATTCAGCCCGTTTTTCCTCTTCGAAAATTTCTCTATCTTTCTGCCCACTGAAATTTTCATAAAATCTTTTTTATAAAGTAATCCTCCAAATATACCATTACTTATTATACCTAACTAATATTCAAAAATATCCCGCAAAATAGAGCTTTTCCCATACTAACTGCTCGCACTCTTATAATTCCTAAGTCCGGCTTTCCAGAACCACAGCATAAATAAAGTGAAACAGCAGGTCAGCACTGCACCATAAACCATTCCAAGCCATGATAAAGTCCCTGTAAGATACTGCGTAGGAAATGTCGCCATTATCCCGTACGGAAATACAAAATAAAATAAAAATCTGAATATTCCTTTATATGCCACACCCGGAAGCTTCATATTAAGCGGCAGCAGATTTTCTTCCAGCTGTTCCATAGCAGCACTTGAAAATGTAAAAAATGAAACTGTTCTTAATATAATTGATATATCATACCAAAGAAGTGTCATCATCAATACCCATATCATATAAACAGCCATACCGGCTGCACTGATTTTCAAATCAAGAACCGAAATCCCGTAAAATATTATAAATCCGCTTGCAATAATCAAAGGAAATGATCCGGGATTTATATTTTCAAAAGTCATTCTGAATAATGGATTTACAGGTTTTGTAATGTAATAATCAAGCTCCCCCTCTCTTATTTTTCTTGGAATATCATAAGTTCCAAAGAAAAATATTGTCATATTAATTGCATTTATCAGTGAGAAAGTCCCTATAAATATAATCATGTCGCCCCGCCGAAAGCCTCCTATAGAATCCACGCTGGAATAAATTGCCTCAAACATAAGCAGCTGAAGTATAAATAAAGAACTATCCACAAAAAATGCCCCGAAAAAATCAAACCTGAATACCATCATTCTTGAAAATTTCAGTTTTAATAATGTAAATATAAATCGTAAATTTTTTATAATCATATCCCTACTCCTTCAAATAATACTCTTAATCTTTTATACAAAAGATTATTTATAATAAAAAATGCCAATACCCATGCAAAAATTATAATAAGTCCTGATAATGCCTCATTACCGTTTCTTCCTATAGCAAGCATGGAAGGAAGATAAATAATATAATAAAACGGAAAGATCCGCATAACTGCCGTTACCGCTTCCGGCAGCAGTGAAAGTGGAATTGCCGCACCAGTTATAAAAACCATTATATTATCTACTATTATTCTAAACATCGATATTTCCAGGAATTTAAATGATAAAATTCCTATAAAAAACTGAAACTCCGTCATAAATATAAGACCCAGCAGTGCCATTACTGCTGCTGTCCCAAGATAATACATATTATTTGTAAAAGAAAAGCTTATCTGCAAAATAAAAATCCATGTAAATAATGAAATAATGTTTAGCAGCAGATAAAAAATCAGTCTTCCGAAATTTTGTGCCATAAAATATATCTGAATATTAACAGGAATTATAATATATTTTGAAAAAGTTCCGCTTATAACCCTTGTACATATCTCAGTGCTTATTTTCTTTGACATATCAGCTCCGGATAAAAATGCTCCTGTTACATAATATGTAAGCATAGAATAAAAAGTAAACCCGCCTATCACATCATTTTCGCCAAAAACTGCTTTCCATAAAATATATGCAAATGTAATCTTTGTAACAGTCAGTAAAAGATTTGCCAAAATATCAAATCTCCATATTATACAGCCCTTAAAATTAATTTTTGCTACTTCACAGTATTTTTTTATTTCATATATAAATTTATTAATTAGTAAAAATCCATTTTCATTTTTTTCAGTAATTTTATTATTCATAACGGCTCCCGCTCCCTTCCTTATAAATACGCTCTACAACATTTCCTATGTCCTCTTCTTCTATTGCTATATCTTTTACCTTATAATTTTCAAAAAATTCTTTTATAATTCCCCGGGCTTTCTCTTTTGGTATTATAAATGACATTTTATAAGGCGTTTTTTCCAAAATTTCAAAATCTTCCGGCAGCTTTACACTGGTTTCCTCTTCAAAAGAAACCGTTATCTTCTTATACAGCTGAAATTTTTCAAATAAGATATCTGTCTTTCCGTCATAAATTTTTCTGCTGTTTTCTATTACAACGCATCTTTTGCAAAGACTTTTTATATCCTCCATATAATGTGATGTCAGAATAATTGTAGTCCCTTTTGTTCTGTTTATCTCTTTCAGAAAATAACGTATCTGCTTTTGTGCCACAGCATCAAGCCCTATTGTAGGCTCATCAAGAAACAGAATTTCGGGATTATGCAAAAGAGCAGTTATTAACTCCATTTTCATTCTTTCTCCCAGCGAAAGAGTCCTTACCTGAACATTCATATATTTTGCTGCATCAAATAATTCCGTAAAATATTCTATGTTCTTTCTGTACTCTTCATCTGGAATATCATATAATTCCTTAAATAAAATAAATGTATCGGCAGGAGTAAGCTCAAAAAACAGCTGGCTTTTCTGCCCCATAACCACAGCATATCTTTTCTTAAATTCATTTTCAAGCTTATTAGGCGAATATCCCAATACTGAAAGACTTCCCGAGCTTGGTGCTATAATCCCTGTAAGCATTTTTATTAGTGTGGTTTTTCCTGCACCATTCCGGCCGATCAGCCCTATAAATTCTCCTTTTTCCACAGTCAGATCAAACTCTGACACTGCTTTTTTCTCTGTATATTTTCTGTTAAAGAGTGATTTCAAGCTGCCTCTGAAACCTGCTTCTTTTTCAAAAAGCTTATATATTTTTGTTAATTGTTTTATTTCTATAATATTCATTTGTTTCTCCTCTCAAAACCTCATTTTTATTTTTGTATACTGATTAACAGCCGTATATCAAAATATCCACAGAAAATTCCCGCCCGTTTCCGAAGATAAAAAAGCTATCTTACAGAAGCAGAAAAACCCTGTGGATATTCACACCAAAAAATAATGTCCTAAGAAAGACTGTATTTATAATAGTTATAAAAATAATTTCGTACAAAAAAAGTGTAGTAGAAAATCCGCTACACTTTATACTATATCATAAATATAAACTTATAATTTATTATAAATGTCATATATCGGCTGTTCTGCTCGGGCCGAAGACAAAAAATATCAAAAACTGCAAATCAAAATTACCGTTTTACAAAACAGCCTCTTTTCTTTTTTATGCCTTCAAACTATATTCAGTTATAGTTTCCGTCACAATATCCGACATCCAAACATTCCCTTCTTTAATAATTTTAGTCAGTATACCATAAGAATATATAATTTGTCAAATTGAATATTCATTTGCTGTAAGTATATACATCTCCAAATTCCCTTATATTACTGTCTTCAATAATAAGACCGCCTTTATCTCCCAAAGCAATGACCTTTTTATATTTTTCTTTCAATGCTTTTTTTAGTGCCTTCATCTGTATTTCATTTTTAGGATCAAAATGCACTTCAAAATAGCATCCGGCATCAATACGCCCGATCCCTTCCCCAAATTTCAATTCAGGATAATCCGAATCAGGGGAAAGATAAAAATATAGAGTCTGTGTGAGAGCTCCGGAGCTTTTTCCTATAACAAGCCCTTTATATTCCTGTATAGTCTTAATAATATCCAGTTCCTTCATTCTTTCCATCTGAAAATCCGGCAGTCCTCCGGGAAGTATAAGAATATCTGCTTCTGCTATCTTCCTTCTGAAAGTCTCTCCGCTGTCAGAAAAATAATTCAGCCATATAACAGAAAATTCCTTATCGCCTATATATCCGAATTTTCTGAGCGGTGCTGTTATTTCTTCATAATACCAGCAGCCGTGGCTGTAAAATTCTGTCCAGTCCCCGCTGTTTTTTATAATTGCCGGAGAGAAAGCCAGCGGACAGACTGCCACTTTCTCATTGCCGGTAATATACTGCTTTGCACTGTCATATATCCACTCTTCATCAAAATTAAACTGACTAAGCAATATTGATCTCATAAAATTTCTCCTGATGTACTTTATTAATTTATCCTAGGCTATCCCAAATACGTTATCTACAGGAAGCGAAAAAACAACTGCCTTATTTTCCCCGTCACAAAACTGGTTTATAGCTTTCATTATACTTTCTTTATTTTCACGTTTTGTAATTATAGCAACAATATCCTTTTTTTGCTGGACTGAAATACCAAAGAACTTTTCAGCTTCACCCACGCCCATTTTTAAGGCATGAAACATAGTCCCTCCTCTTGCACCTGCTGTCCTTGCAGCTGTCATTAATTTCTCACTGTCTCCCTGATTTATAACTGCCACTATCAAATCATGACTTATATTTATATTCATCTGCTCCACCTCTTTTTCCATCTCATTCTGCCATTTTTTCCATTTATCCTCATTTATTTTCTCCAGCTCAGGAGCTCCTGCACCTGACAGCGGAATGGCAAATACTATTCCTTTTCCCGGCTTTTCCAGTTTCAGCTTATCACTTAATGAAGATGCCAGTTCATCTACCATAGTGTCCGGTAAAATATTCAGTATTACTGCTTTATCTACTGATCCAAGACCCAAAAGATCCAATATTTCCGACTTTGCTGTCCCTTCTGCAAACCAGAGAAACTGTGATTTTATATTTTTCTCGGCAAGAACCTCATTTACTTTTTTAGCTCTGTCTCTGTCTACTATAGTTACTAATAAATAAAGTTTAAACTTTCCTATTTTCTCGAGAATCATTTTTTTCTTTTCATCAAATTTGTCCATTACTGATCCTCCTCCCCGTCATAATTAATAAATTCCGTAAAATTATCATCAGATGAACTTTCTGTTGTCATTTCAGCCATTTTCTTTTTATAAATAAGTCCCATCACCTGAATGGCTATAAGCGGAGTCATTGCAACCATAGCTACAATTCCAAATGCATCTGTAAGTACATTTCCATCCAGTGTTTCACAAGCACCCATTGCAAACGGAAGCAGAAATGTTGTCGTCATAGGTCCGCTTGCTACACCTCCACTGTCAAATGCTATTCCTGTAAAAATTTTTGGAACATAAAATGTCAGTGCTATAGCTATTACATAACCTGGTATAAGAAACCAGTAAATAGATATACTTGTTAATACCCTTATCATAGCTATTCCCACCGATGTTGCTACTCCCAGCGAAAGACAGAGATTCATTGCCTTTGACGGGATAGCACCGCCGGAAACTTCCTCTACCTGCTTGTTTAATACGTGAATAGCCGGCTCAGCTGCAACGATAAAATATCCTATAAGCATTCCTATCGGAATCAAAAACCATTTAAAGGCTGAATCGGCAAGCTGTCCTCCGAGCAGACTTCCCACAGGAATAAATCCTACATTTACGCCGGTAAGAAATAACACAAGACCAATAAGCGTATAAACAACTCCTATTCCAATTCTTCCAAGCTGATGTTTATTGAATTTTCTTGATACAAGCTGAAATATTGCAAAAAAAGCACATATAGGAAGCATTGCCAGTGATACTTCTTTTGTATATACCGGTAATTCTACCGTAAACTGCTTTACTACGTCCTGCATTGTTTCTACTGCAGGTATCACTACCTGCCCGTATTCGGCATCACTTGGATTATAGCTTATTCCCAGCAGCATAACTGCGAGAATAGGTCCTATACTACATAATGCCACGAAACCGAAACTGTCATCCTGCGAGTCCTTATCACTACGAATCGATGCAAGACCGGTTCCCATAGCAAGAATAAAAGGAACAGTTATAGGGCCTGTCGTTACTCCGCCCGAATCGAATGCCACTGCTATAAAATTATTAGGAACAAATATTGATAATACAAACATTATCAGATAAAAAATTATCAGCAGCAATGACAAATTCACCCTGAATAATACACGAAGAAGGGCAATAACAAGAAATACCCCTACACCTGCTGCTATTGTAAGAATTAATACATTATTCGGAATAGCCGGCACCTGTCTTGCCAGTACCTGTAAATCCGGCTCGGCAATAGTGATAATGAACCCCATTGTAAAACAGAGTATCACAGATAACAATAATTTTTTTGTTTTAGTAAGCTGGATTCCTGTTGCTTCACCTATAGGAATCATAGCCATATCGGCTCCCAATGAGAAAAATCCCATACCGATGATAAGCAGGGAAGCTCCTGCTATAAACATAACAATGGTACCTATGGATATCGGCACCATCAGCGTACTCAGAATCAGTACAATTGCAGTAATCGGCAATACTGACGCAAACGCTTCTTGAATCTTTTCCTTGAGTTTCTGGTTCAACTTTATCACCTCGATTTTCTTCTAAGTTTGAGACCTCGGATAATTCTGTAATATCCATAATAAGACTGAAATCAATTGATTTTGTACATATTACAGCCGCATTTATTGAAATGAAAATCTACAGATTCATAGTGTTTTATCAGGCAGTTTTTCTTTGAAAATCTTTAATCTATAAAATAACTTTTTGAAATATTCCAACAGTCATCTTTTGGAAAATTAAATTCCGGTATTCCTTCACAAAAGTTGACTTGCCATTCAGTCTATTGCCAAAAAAAATAGATTACTTTAATCTATATTTTTTTTATACTTTATTTTCTGTCCTATGATAATTATTATATTTTAGATTACGATTATACTTAGAATTGTAAAAATCTTAAAAACTACTCCGTATTTAAAACCTGGTTCTCCCTGTTATTATAATATATTAGGAACTACATTACAAGATTTTTCTTTTTATTATGTATTTTATTATTTATATTTTATATTCAGATTACTGCTCTAGAGAAACCTCGATATGTTATTTAAAAAATGTATCTGTTTTGGTACAGTGAAAGTCTACGGCTCTTCTCTTTATATTTTTCCTATCTTTGCAGATATCAGCAATACTACCATGAATCAGATTATTGAAAATTAATTTTAATATTCATAAAAAAGTGCACTTAGAGAAATTAAAACCTAAATGCACTGATTTATTAATTTATTTGAGCTGTTGCTTTTTCCAGCTTATGTCTCTTTCCCCTGACTGCTGTCTTTATAATTTCAGAAAGCAGAATCAGAACAAAACAATATAAAAATATTTTTATCCATATTATAAGCCGCAGCGGGTGAGTCTCGAATACTTTTCCTCCATACTGTGTTATTAGTATCTGTAATATAAATGTCAGTGTGAAAACACCTAACATTATTTTATTTTGTTTAAAATTTTTCGTGATACTTTCATATCCCAGTTCTCTGCAGTTAAAAGCGTTCAAAAGCTGAAACAGTACAAACATAGTAAATAAAGTACTTCTTTGCTCCTCGGGATATACTCCGAGTACATTAAATAAATTTTGCAGCATAAATAAAACAGTAATTGTAATTCCGCCGTAAATTATTTTTATCCACATTCTTTTGGTTATTATCTGTGCATTTCTTTCCACAGGCTTTTCTTTCATAAGATCCTCTCTCAGCGGTTCAAGCCCCAGTGTCAAAGCAGGGGGACCATCCATAATAATATTTATCCACAAAAGCTGAAGGGCCTCAAAAGGTGACGGCAGTCCGGACAAAATGGAAAGTATTACAGTTAAAACTGCTGAAAGATTCACTGTAAGCTGAAAAATCATAAAACGCTGAAAATTTTGATATATTCCTCTTCCCCATTGAATTGCTTTCGTAATAACCGCAAAGGAATCATTTAGCAGCACTATGTCTGAGGCTTCCTTGGATACCTCTGTTCCTGATATTCCCATGGCAATTCCCACATCAGCATATTTTATTGCCGGAGCGTCATTAACTCCGTCTCCGGTAACTGCCACTACACTGCCTCTGGCTTTTAACAGTTTTACTATACGCAGTTTTAATGCTGGAGTACTCCGTGCAATAACAGATATTTTATCTATCATGTCATTTAATTCGGAATCTGGCATTTTTTCTATTTCATGTGCTGATACTACGAAAGAATTCTCATTTATTATATTCAGCTGTTTTGCTATAGCCCTTGCAGTTACCAGATGATCTCCCGTTAGTATTTTTAATGATATCCCTGCTTCCCTGCATATTTCTACAGCCTTAAAAACCTCAGGACGTATAGGATCTGTTATAGTAACAAAACCGTCAAAATTCATATGTTCTTCGAGCTTGTCATGCTCCTCTTCTGCACCGTAGTCTATTTTTTCTTCAAGAATTTTATGTGCAAAGGCTATTACCCGCATTGCCTGATCCTGAGCATCATATATAAGTCTGTTAATTTCTTCCAGCTTTTCATCAGATATATCACACATTTTCAAAATTAATTCCGGACTTCCTTTTACATAAGATACTATCTTTGAATCAACATTAGAAACAGTAGTCATATGTTTAAGCTCTGAAGAAAATGGAAAAACATGTATGATTTCATGATCGCTCCGTTCATCTGTATATGACTTTCCCGAACTTTCACGCAGATTTGAATTTTCATAAGCTGCCAAAATAGATCCTTCTGTAGGATTCCCCACAAATTTATAATTCCCGTTCTCCATATATAAATTTGAATTGGTATTCAGGCAGATATTATGAATCATATATCCCGAATCGAGCTCTCTCGGATCATCATGCCATTCACCGTCATAAAAACCTGTTACAGTCATGCGATTTTCTGTGAGAGTCCCTGTTTTATCCGAGCATATTACATTTACAGAGCCTATAGTTTCACAGGCCACTATTTTTTTCACAAGGGCATTTTCCTTTGCCATCTTTATCACATTTACTGCAAGTGATACTGCTACTATTGTAGGAAGTCCTTCCGGAACAGCAGCAACAATAAGCACTATACTGTTAATAAATATTTCCGATACAGAACTGTGCACTGTATTTCCAAATGCATAATACTGTATTATTTGTATTGAAAAAATCACAAGGGCTGCCAAAACTCCAAAAATTGTAACAATTTTCCCCAGTCTGTCCAGCTTTTCCTCAAGCGGAGTTTTGGTATGCTTCTTTTCCCTAAGCTCAAATGCAATTTTTCCCAGCTCTGTACTATCTCCCACGGCTGTAACCACAGCAGCGCATGAACCCTCGGTTATATAACATCCGCAGTATAACATATTATATCGCTCGGCAAGAGGTATATCTTCTTTATCAAATATTACTGCCGCATCCTTTTTTACAGGTTTGCTTTCCCCTGTAAGTGAAGACTCATCCGCTGCCAGACTGACAGAATCAAGCAGACGGCAGTCAGCAGGAACCTTATCCCCTGTTTCAAGTAAAATAATATCTCCTGCGACTATTTTCTGCTGCGGTATAAGCATAACTTCATTATTTCTTCTTACTTTTACGGCTATATTTTCTTTAAGCTTGTTTAATGTCTCGAATGCCTTCTGCGAGCGTCCCTCCATTACCAGTGTAATAGCAACGGAAAGCACTATTGCTGCCAGAATTCCTGCATACTCAATAAAATCCGGTTTCCCTCCTTTATACATTATATAAAGATTTACAAATAATGTAATAAATGAAGCAAATATAAGAATAAAAATCATAGGTTCCTTCAGTGCAGCCATTATCTGCACTATAAGACTTTCTTTTTTCCCCTGGCTAAACTGATTTACACCGTATTTCAGCTTATTTTCTTCCGCATCTTCATTAGTTAACCCGCTTTTCTGACTGCTCCCCAGTTTTTTTAATACATTCTCTCTGTTTCCACTATAAAACTCCATATCTTTCTCTCCCAAATTAATTTATAAAAATAAAAAGACTCCCAGCTTGAATTATTCAAACTAAAAGTCTCATTACCATATGAAATGGCCACATTACCAGATATTTATAATATCAGCATGTTGATATATGTGCTTAGAATTACTCCCTTTTAATTACAGTTTCTCAATTATACATATTTTCATTTCCAAAGTCAAGGGATCATTAGTTTATTCAATTAATTGATTTCCAAAGCTTTGACGTATTCCAAAATTGTATTTTTTATAAATTTACATGAGTTATTAAATTTTTTTATAATAAAAAAAGCCGAAATCTTTGAAAACTTATTATTCAAAGATACACGGCCTGTAAGTCTATTTAAATATAAATCCTAATACTCCATAAGTCCCTAATGTTATAATTGTTCCGGCTATTGTTACACCAAGCAGAATTGAAAGAAAAGAATCTCTTCTGTTCATTTTCAATAATGCTGCTATTAATGCACCTGTCCATGCGCCTGTTCCCGGAAGCGGAATTGCTACAAAAAGCATTAATCCCCAAAATTCTCCTTTGGAAACTTTTTCGCTTCTGTTCATTGCTTTTTGTTCCATTTTATTTACAAATTTTGTTAATATATTATGTTTTTTCATAAATTCAAACACTTTTACCACAAATAACAGAATAACGGGTACCGGAAGCATATTTCCTATTATGGAACATACCAGACTCGCATACCACGGAAGACCCATAACAAATCCTACCGGAATACTTCCACGTAATTCAATAATCGGTATCATGGAAATAAATGTAATTCCTATTATCTTTCCTGCACTTACCCCAAAAATCCCTATTATAAAAGCCACTATTGACTGTGCTGCTTTTTGCATGACTAAACTCCCTTACTATTAATTTTGAACTATCAGGCTATTATAACATATCACAGTATCTTTAACCAGATTATTTTTACTCAGATTATCTGACTTTTTCCGGATGTCATAATTTATGTGCTGTCTATTTTTCAAATATAAATTTATTAATTCAGTAATTTTATAAAAGTCTTATATATAAATGAAAATATTTGAATAAATATTTTATCTGTCCTATAAAACTTAGTTTATTAGCTGACAAAGCTCAGATATATTTATCAATAATTTCCAGTACTCCGTTTTCATTATTTGACGGAGCGGTAAACCTTGCAGTTTTCTTTACCTCTTCGCTTCCATTTTCCATTGCATAGCTGTAATATGCATGAGCCAGCATTTCTATATCATTGCCGCTGTCACCGAAGGCAAGAATTTCATCCTTTGAAATCCCCCATTTTTCCTGAAGAACAGTCAATCCATGTGCTTTATTAATACCAGGCAGAATCAGGTCAATGTCTCCATGTCCGCTCGCAGTAGGTGTAAGAATATGTCCTATCAGATTATTCAGCTCTTTCTGAACGTCCTTTACCATTTCTACAGGACAATTCAGTGCAAATTTAAAAATCTGATCATCTGCACTTTTTATATCTGCAGTTCTTAAGAGTTTATGGTAATAACGGTTTGCATAATTAAAAAATTCATCACTTGTTTCCATTTTTACATAAGCGCTTTTCTTTCCGCATACAACCATATTTACTGCAGACATTTCTGATATTTTATCTATTATGGCCTCTGTCTCTTTTCTGGGAATCTCTGCTGCAAAGAGCTCTATTCCTTCCGATACTATATAAGCTCCGTTTTCCGCCACATAAGTCAATTCGTCGGCGAATTCCGGGAAAAACGAGTGAAGCTGAAAATACTGATTACCGCTTGCTACTACAAATTTTATATCTTTTTCTTTCATCTTTATATACTGCTTTTTAAATCTTTCACGATCATAATTACCTGCTTCTGATAAAAATGTTCCATCCATGTCAACTGCAATTAATTTTATTCCCATACCATCCTCCCGCTATAATAGTTTATAAATTAATTATAGTGAGAAAAACTATAAAAGTAAATAAAAATAACTTTTTCAATTCCTTATATATCTAAAAATTACACTATATCAATGTTTAAATTTATAATTGCTCTTATTTTTCTTGACTCTCTGCAAAATCAATGTTAAAATTTTTGAAAAAATAAAAGAGGGAATTTTTCATGAAAAAGATTTTATTTATAATTTTAATACTTTTAGCAGCTGGCTGCACTAATAAATCTCCGCAATCAGAAAAAGCATTCATATCCTATATGAATATTCTACAGGAAAAAGGGGAATTTTTACAATTTTTAGGTCATAAAGGAAATGATGGAAAAATAACTGAATTTGCTCCGTATTTTGCTGACAGTGCTAAAAAAATTGAATTTCAAATTATAGAAACCAAAGAAGATAAGGACCGCAGTGTTATAACTATACTTATCAAAAGCCCGGATTTGGGTTATTATGACAGTTTGCCCAATGACCCTGAAACAGATTTTGAAAAACGTGTTAACAGTAAAATTGCCCTAATGAAAGAAGCTCTTAAGCAAAAAGATCTAAAATTTCAGGAAAAAACTATTTCTGTATATATGATATTATCCAAAGACAAACAGTGGATATTGGATTCTATTGATAAAAATGAAGAATTTATAGATATCATCAATCATAAAATATTTTGATAACAAATAAATTTATATTTTTTAAAAAATCTATATAAAAAAGAGATGAAACAGGTTTTTGCTCCTGAAAACATCTCTTTTTTATTTTCTAATAATTTATCCGATTTTTAAATTATTATTTTATCTTATAAGTTTCTGTTCTGTTTTCCCAGCCTTTCAGCCATTGCTTTTCATTTCTTTTTGGGTCTGAATTCTGTACTCTTCTTTCAAGAACAAATTTTGCACTGGCGCTGAATTCATCCATAGCAGCTTTTCCTATTTCCTTTCCTTTCATATTTTCCAATATCTGCAATAATCCCCAGCCCTGTCCGTTATATCTTTCTGTTTCCGATGTACCTTCACCTTTGAAATTAACATAATCAATCAAAGCATACAGACCGTTCGGAGAATTTGATACTCTGTAAAACTGATATTTTACATTCTCTTTGTTGTCAGCCTGCAAAAGCATTTTATCAAGTGAAGCTTCAAGTCTTTTATAAATAAACACTACCTGTGTATCTCTTGTTTCATATAAAAAATCCCTTAGTTCATCCAGCTTTCCTGCTTCCTTATCCGCAAGAAAAGCACTTCTTGCTGTCCAGGGTGCATATTTATTATCCTGAAGAATTTTTGGAAGCTTTATATTATTTTCTTTATAAAAATCAACCAGCTTGGGAAAGCTTTCATCAAAAATTTCCTTCTGTCCGTTTCTGTACCATATAAAATGTCCAATTCCCAATGATGGAAAATCCTCTCCTGTGTTCCAGTATACAAGATTTTCCTTTTTTCCGGCTGCCTCATTTTTAAAAATCTTGTCTCCGATTACTTTGAGATCACTGCTCGAAAGCTTTGGCATCTGATATATACTTTTTACAGAGCCTGTATTGCCTTTTCCATTTCCTGCCGATGCTGCCGAAACAGGAATAAAAGCTGCTATTTGTAAAGCTGTGAAAACCCATATTATCTTTTTATTTATTTTCATATAACTGACTTCCTTTCAATATATTTAATCCGTTATTCTTTTATTATATTTCTCTGGTCATTACAGTAATAATTATAACAAAAAAAGCATTTCTTGTATAGTTAACATAAATTTCAAATTTCTGAAAATATGCATACAGAAGAATTTTAGAAGATAAAAATGAAGAAGATAAAATTATCTTCTCCATATAGTTTTACTATCTCATTAAAACACAGCTTTTAAAGTTACCCCTGCTCTGTAGCCGTCCTGTTCATCATTACCCAGATTATATTCCCCGGTTAGGAATATTCCATATCTGTCTGCCACTTCCACTCCGATTACTGCTCTTGTTCTGAATGTTCCTTTTTCATCTTCCGGCTTTGACAGCTTGTGATAACCATCTTCTACTGCTATCAATCTTGCTTTTTCCCTTTCATTCAAGTCAGCCAGCTCGTATTCATATGCAAAATCAAGCGAGCCTTTCAGCTGCCATGCTGTCTTAGCACCCAGCGGCAATGTAGTTTTTAGTTCCAGACCTGCTCTGGGCTTAGCACTCCATGCATCATTTCCCTCTACCTGAAGTGCTTCAAGACCGCTTTCGCTGAATGTGGGTCTTGTCACATACATCGCTTTAAATGCTCCATATGGTGTAACACTGAATTTTTTGCCTATACTAAATTCTTTCCCCAGAATATTGTCAGAAGTAATGGAATAAGTTTCATATGTACCATTCATTTCTGATCTTTCCACACCTTTTGACTGATCAGGCCAGTCAATATTTCTGTCTATATTATGGAAGCTTACCCTTCCCGTAAGATCATTACGCAGACTCCATCCCTGAACACTGTATTTATTATGCAGTCCAAGCTGAATTGTATCTACCCATTCCTCACTTTTATTATGGTCTTCGAACTCAAAGCCTGTATGAAGGTATCCAAGTGAATAACCAAAGGTATGTTTATATGTTCTTTCCACTTCTCTCAATGCAAGAACTCCTGTTGCACTATATTTATACGGTACTACGCCGTCAGTATCCTCTTCTGTCTTACCTTTCACGCCGATTATGCTGATTTTCACATTTTCTTTTGTATTATTATCTGAATTTTGCAATGTATGTAATGATTCTTCAAGCATTCCTGCCATGTCTTCTTCACGCTGATTTATATTGGCATATACATTTCCTGCAAGACTGGCTACAGCATGTCTGAAATGCGGTTCTGTCTGTATCATATCTATTTTATCATAGATTTTCAACGCATTTCCTGTCTGATTGGCATATCTGTCATTTAATGTCTGACCGAATTCCTCATACCAAAAACCGCTTGTAAAATCCATATAAGGTATTCTTGTCATTACTATATCTGTACCCTGCCCTGTGGCATCCCAAGTTAATGACTGGCTTATGTACTCCCCTGTTCCGTCCATTCCTCTGAATATATTCTTAAATGTATATCTGTCTGCTGATGTTCCTTGTGAAAAGTCCGGTGATATTTCCAGCTTTTCAGGAATTGTTGTCCCTCCAAATCCTATTGTATCGGAAAAACTTGTTGTTGCTTCATTTGTTGTCGGATCCAGCTTCACTATTACCTTCATATTTTCATATGAGAACTTACTTCCCAGATCTATTATTATCTCTCCGGAATTTATCAGTGACGGCATTTCAGGAAGCTTATATACTGTCGTTGTATAGCCTTGGTCTATATAACCAGTTCCTGTTATACTTCCTACTCCGCCTATTATATTATCCTCATCAAAGCTTGCTGCATATTTCAGCCCGACTCCCTGATCCTCCAGAGGATCTCCGGTATTCTTTATTATAATCTGTCCTTTATTCTCTACCTTGGTATCAGATCCTGCGAGATATATACCTGTTACATTTTTCCCGGTAACTTCTATTACCCCGGAAGGTGCATTATAGATATATGCTCCGTTTCTTCCTGCCATTCCCACTACTTCATCGCCTGTAAGCTTAATCAGTCCGTGATTTTCTGCCCTTGTATTATCTGCAAACATTCCGATGATTTTATCTCCGGTTCCGGTTATCGTTCCGTAATTATATGAAGGTGTTGCAGCATCTCTTGCATACATTCCTACACCGTCTTTTCCCACGGTTATTGTTCTTGCAGCTTTATTTACCGCACTTGACCCTTCGGCATAAATCCCTACTGAATATCCGGTCTTTACACCGTGGGCATTTGTTACTAAAAATGAATCTCCCAATGTTATATCTGCGTCATTTTCTATATAACCCGCTGTAATAAGTCCTTCCAGTTTCATTGTCCCGTCAGGCTGCTGCACTTCTGTTACATAATGTCCTCTGTTATACAAAGCTATATTCCCTGTACCTGCTGTCCCTGTTATATTTCCGGTATTAAAAATATTTCCGGCCTTAATTGTATAAAATGCCGTGTTGTCAGAGCCGGTCATGTTAATCTGTCCGCTGTTTGTAATAGCAGAGGCTCCGTTACCATACACAAAAATATTACTGTCACTGAGTGTTATTGCCGATTGGTTGTTTAAACTGGAACCTGACTCGGCTATTACGCCGTAGCTGCCTGACCCCAGCTGAAAATTTACTCCCGGAGCTATATTTATGCTGGAACCGTTTATACCGTATAATCCCACTGCTTCATTATTTCCTATTTGTACATTAGAACCGGTGTGAATGTTTAATATACCTGTATCCTTATATATTCCTGTTCCTTCGTCTCCTACTTTCAAAGTTCCCATATGATCTACCTGCGGCCCCAGACTGTAAACTCCCAATGATCTTTTTCCTGCTTCTATCATTCCGGAAGTACTGTTTACTATTGTATCCGAGATACCCTTAGTATAAATTCCTATGCTGGGATCATCCATTGAAGCGGAGTCATATACTTTTATAGTTCCGTTATTAATTATATTCTGCGGACTTCCTGCGGCATAAATTCCTATTGCCCTGTCACCCGAAAGCTCTATTAACCCGTTATTAGCTGTAAGCCCTGTATTGCTGTCCATATACATTCCTATAGCACCGATTCCAGCTCCATTTATTGTATTATTATTGACTATATTTATTCCGCCTTTTTGATAAAGACCCACAGAACTATTCCCCAGAGTTATAAGCCCTGTATTTTCAGTTTCTGCTCCTGCACCTAAGGAATACAGTCCCACAGAATTAGCTCCCAGGCCGATTATTCCGCTGTTTTTCAGTCTCGCACTGTTTTTACCGTATACAGCTGCTGAATTATCTCCAAGGACTATGGTTCCTGCATTTTCTCCTTCTACTGTATAAGGGGGAACAAACGGTGATAAATACTGACCGTCTACTGATACTCCCACTACTCCTGTTCCAGATGAACTTATATTTGAACTGCTGCCTACAAGTATTGCAGAATTAGTCCCGTTTAGAAGTACACTGTCGGAAAAAAGAGTATTAGTTCCTGAGTGGGTATATGCAGCATTTGAAAGATTTCCCACTACATATGTAGATCCCGGTGCTGCATTTATTGACAGATTATTATTAAATGTTGAATTTATTATATTAAAAAGTACCACATTCTGTCCGTTTATATTTATTGTCCCTGAATTACCATTAAATGCACTGCCGTTAATCAGGTAAAATCCTATTGCATTATCTCCGTTTAAATTTATATCTCCGCTGTTTATATTTATTTCGGAATTATCAGCATACACTGCTATACCATTTTTACCCACAGTTATTTTACCATTACTTGTTAATGTTGATTTTACAGCACTTACACCAACACCGCCGTCCTGCGGTGACATATTTATCTCCGATCCTGAATTAAGTCTTATTAATGAGTCAGCTCTGGTCAGAAAAGCTTCTGTATTATTGGCATAAATACCGTAGCTTGTTCCTCCTGCCGATGCTGCTGTTGTTATCAGTCCGTTATTTTCAATCTCTATAAAGCCGTTGCCGTATGAGCTGTTTACTTTATTTTCTCCGTATATACCTGCTCCGCTTTCACCAACTTTTATTGTATTATTGTTTTGTGTAAGTGTTCCGTTGTATGATACCACTCCTATTGAGTTTGCCCCGGTTGCCGAGACCTGTCCGTTATTAATAACTGTCCCGAAATTTGCTATAATACCTGCCGAACCTGCCCCGGTCATATTTATGGCAGCACCGTTATTTACAGTTATTAGTATGTCATTTCTGTTCACACTTCCAAGGAAGCTTTCCTGCCCAATACCGTATTTTCCTGCACCCGCACCGGATATAGTTTTACCTGAAAGAACTGTAACCTTAGATGACAAAAATTCCGATCTGTTATAAGCATCATTCGGGTCATCCACATTTACATCCAGATCTACATTCAGACCGCCCTTAAATACTGAGTACGGTTTATAATTAGAAACACTTGAGGGATCGATTGTTACTGTCAGCGGCAGACTTCCTATAATTCCGATAGATGTAGTATCACTGAGATTTATAGTACTTCCCGGATTATCAAGTACAAAAAGACTGGAATCAGAACTTGTCAGTTTTACATTCAGGTTTCCGCTTCCTGTTACCATATTTGTCAAAAATGTATTAATCCCTGACGGAACACCTTTAAAATAAAATGCTGTTCCTCCGGTATTAATATCTGTATTTACTGTTCCTGTCACATTAAATTTTCCTACAGGATTTCCGCTTGTTCCCGAATAGTTATAAAGCATAAGTCCGCCGTTATTTACTTCCAGCTTAGCACCGCCTGTAAGATTTATTGTTGCCCCGTTTCCAAGATTTCCTTTATCATCGGCATATAGTCCTATAGCTCCGTTTGAAACCCTGATTATTCCTCCTGTTACAGCAGTAACTGCCGAATTATTTTTGGCATATATCCCGATTCCCTTTGGTGAGGCTACATCTACAAGACCGCCTGTCATACTGAATGTTCCTTCATTATAAACACCAACTGAGCTTTCACCTAAAGTCCCGGAATTTATTATAATATTTCCTGTGTTTAATCCTTCTGAACTTGCAAGAATTGCCATTCCCTGAGAAGTTTTTATATCATTCAGCATCTGGATAGTTCCGTTATTTTCTATGTAACCACCGCTTGTGGCTGAAACTGCTGCTTTTATAGAAACCATTCCCACTATATTTTCTATAAATGTTCCCGGCAGCCCTTTATTTTCTATAGTTATAGTTCCGTTATTCACTGCTTCCGACCTGTTTGAGGCATTTCCGTCAGCAGCTATAGCTCCGAAGTTCTCTCCGGAATTTATGTTTATTATCCCGGAACCTGAATTGATTATTCGAGGATTTCCGGCAGCATCAGTAGCAACTACCCCGTTATCTACTCTCATTGCCGAGTTTTTCTCTCCGCTTACATTTATTATACCGTCATTTGTAATATTATCTGCAGCTGCTACTTTCAGGAAGACTCCTGTATTTCCTTTCCCGCCTGAAACATTTATTATTCCTGTTGTTGAATTTCTCACTACTCCTGTGTATCCTCTTACAGAACTTCCCCCTGTCAATGTAGGATCTTCTATTACCCCTATTCCCGACGACCGTGATCCGCTCAAGTCACTTGTAGAACCGCTTATATTTATTGTTCCGTTATTTGCAAATGTAGATGTCGAACTTATTCTAGAAGATAATTTCAATCCATAGCTTTCTATTCCGCCCATAGAAATTTCCCCGCCGCTTACATTGTCTACATTTACATTGGTATTCAAAGACTGAGGAGCATAAACCTGTATTCCTACTGATTTTTCACTGTTAAATTTTATTTTCCCCGCTGCTTCATTCCGTAAAATATAATTATGCCCTGTAACACTATCATCATTTTCATAAGTAAGTATTATTCCTACCTTGTATCCTGTATAACCGCTTCCGTCTCTTCTTACCGTAATAGGTGTCCCGCCTGCAAAAGGAGCTAAATTTATTGTTGTACTGCTGTTCATAGCTAACACACCATTTAAGTCAACGCTTGTAGTTTCTGCCTCGTCAGTTATAGTCCCTTCATTAGAAAGCCTTCTTGTCCCCTGATTTCCATAACCCTGACTTGACCAGTTCGTATCAGTCTGCACTTCAAAACCAACAACTAAAGGACCCACAAGATTTACAACAGCCTGATTTACTAATGCTCCGTTCATTACATTATCAACTGTGGCAATTCTTGAACCGCCCACAAGAAACTGCTGACGGTTAAAGGCTGCCAAAGAAGCATCACCCTGTATGACAGAATTGGAAATAGAATCTATTGTCAGATTTTCTTTTAATGTTGCTATTGAATTGTGAGTAAGTGAACTTCCATAATCAAAATAAACTTTTAACAGTGCAGCATTAAAAGGGCCTGATGTAAGCCAGGCATGTCTTATAGCTGGATTTCCCGGGGTAAGAACCGTAGTTGCCCCGAAATTACTCTGTGTACCTGCAGTTATATCATAAATCCCCACGCTTTCATATGATACTGCATTACTTATCATACCTGCATAGGGACCTCCGTCTGTTCCCCGCGTTTCACAGTTTGGATTCATATAGTTACAAAACGATCCCAGTTTTATATTAAAATCAGGGGCCTCTCCAAGAGTCGGCTGATCCACATTAGGACTGACAGGATTAAAAGTCTTTATTGTCAGTGACGGTACTGCCGGAGCCGCCGGTGTCGAAGGCGTGAATACAGGCACATTCATGCTGGGCTCCTGCGGCAGTGTCGGATTCGGATTTAACTGCTGTCTGTTAATCACTTTTGGTATTATATTTATTCCAAGGTCTATCTCTTTTGGTTTCTGGGGTGCCTTATAAATTCTGAATCCGTCTGTCTGTGTAATAGATGAAAGCCTTTCGTCAAGAATATTTCTAATTATTTTTTGATCATTTACATTTAAAGAATTTATCACATTATAATGACCGGCCATAATAGAAGCCAGCTGGCTTTCAGTAAGCAAACCCGAAGCCCGGAGTGCATCTGCCATTTCATTATAGGCATTCTGGTTAAACTTCTTCTTCCCGCTGTAAGTAGTTGACACTGAATAATATTTTGCATTTTCCAGTGTATTGTCTCCCCTGCTTCTCTCGGTATAATAAGTATTCAAAAACACCTGCCATTCCAGATATTCAGGTTTCACTATATAATCACTCTGTAAATACAGATCTTTTAATTCTCTGTTTCTTTGATTTAATACTTTCTCTAATAAACGGTAAGAATCATCATTAGATTTCCCGAGTTCTATGTTTTTAGTTATCTTATTATAGAGTTTATCATATTTTAGCGAGAGCGGGGTTTCGGCTCCCTTCAAATATGTCGGTATTAATGCATTTAGTGCTAGAAATGACATTAATAATTTTTTATTTTTTTTCATTGTCCCTCCTTGATAATTAGTTTAAAAATACTTTTACTTATGATCTTCAATTTGAACAACATTTTTGTTTTTTTCTTTACCCTCCTTTCATTAAAACTTTTCATAAGATATTTTAAATAAATGATATAGAATTGTTTTTTAAATTGGTATATTTCTAAGTTTGTACAATAGCTACCAATATTTTACTAGAATATTCTTCTAAAGTCAATTTTAATCATAAAAAAATTTAAAATTAAAATATGTCGGACGATTTTCTCTGTTTCTAAAAAATATTTTTAAAGAATGAGTTTATTTTCATATATCAGACCTATGTAATTTCATTGCTAAATGCTACTCTTATTATATAAAGAGTTCTTCATTTTATAATTCTCATATTTTATTTCACTCCCAAAGAAAATTCAAAGAATAAACTAACTGGGAAATAAGTTAATAATTATAAGATAAATGTGCTAGAGAAAATAATAATAATTTTTTATTTAAGAAATCGGGTTTTAAGCACCCGGTTTTTTTTATTTAGCCGGGAGTGTTTTTTTATCAGCTCAGACTCCATGTACATTTGAATCTTATTACTATATATGCTACACTTTTCTAAAGCTTTATTTTTTTATATAGACAGGAGAATAATCATGGAAAACTTAAATGTATCTGCTAAAAACATAAATATCATAGGTGATTTTTTATCAAGGCGGGATGTTCCTGTATTAACAAGGGAAGCATTGAAAAATAAATACGGAATTGAAAAAGCTGATGTTCTGATACTTTTCGGCGGAAGTATAATTTACGGCTGGGATATTGCTGCAAAGGCAGTGACGGATAATCTTGCTGACAGACTTCTTATTTCAGGGGGAATAGGACATACTACCAGTAAATTATGGAAAATTGTCTCTGAAAATTTTCCTGCCATAAAAGCTGAAAACCATTCAGAGGCCGATATTATCGCTGACTATCTTATGCAAAAATACAATATTAACAATCCTCTGATCGAAAATCAATCTACAAACTGCGGTAATAATGTAACCTTTGCCTTAAATACACTAAAAGAAAATTTCATTTCCCCGAAAAATATAATAATTATTCAGGATTCCACAATGCAGCAGAGAATGGATGCTACATTTAAACTGCTTTTTAAAGACAACAGCATAAATGTAATTAATTTTGCTCCTTATATTGCCAAAGTTAAAGCCGGCGGAGACAGACTGGTTTTTGAAAATTCAGATATAACCGGAATGTGGGATATGGAAAAATATATTAATCTTTTGATGGGTGAGATTCCGAGATTACGCGATAATGAAGATGGTTACGGACCTAAAGGAAAAAACTTTATAGCTTCTGTAAATATTCCAAAAGAAGTTTTAGAAGCATTTGATTATCTGAAAAAGTATTACGGTTCTTATGTAAGAATAGCTGATGAAAGGTTCAAATCATAAAAAAACAAGACTTTTTTAGTCTTGTTTATTTTTTATATATTCAATTTATAATTTACAGATTTTTCTATAAATCTATAATATTCTTCCAGCGCTATATCCACTTCTACTTCCCCATATCCGCTTTCTGTCAATTCCTGCATTATCATACTTTCGGAATATTTTTGTCTCTTACAGTTTTCTATAGCCAAAAAAAGTTTATTTCTGGGATACCGTTTTAATTCTTCAATTTTTTCTTCATAACTTTCAGGATTTTGCGCCAATATTTTCAAATTAAAATATCTCATAATTTACCTCCTTAATTGTTATCAACTTCGATATTTTAACATACAAATAAAATGAAATCAAGAGATATTTTTCAAAATAAAAAATTCCTTGATTTACATCAAAGAATCCAGTATTTATCATGCTAAAATTTATTTTTAGTCTAAAATTATATTTATTTGGTGGAAGTGGCGGGAATTGAACCCGCGTCCAAAGTAAAAGCCGACTACCGTCTTCTACAGGTTTAGTCTATTTATCATTTTTAACAGTGTGATATTAAACAAACAAAAGTCACAAAGCGAGTCTATAAAATTTCCTCTTCCGTTATAGACATCTGAAAGAGTAAGCTGTTAATAAATGACACCGCTGATAAGAGCAACAGCATCTCTAGTCAGGGTGAGCCGCCTTATTAGGCAGCTAAAGCGTAATTATCGTTTCCGATTATTATTTGGTTGGATTTTAAAGCTCCCGCTTACCTGCTGACAGTAACCTTTTTACCCTGTCGAAACCTTGACACTCCCAAGTAACACATATTATACTACACTTTCTTATTTTTTTCATTATTTTTTTTACTTTTTACAGAAAAACTTTATATTCCCGGTATTATAATAATGCAAAATAAAATTGCTTAAACAGCCGGACAGAAGAATTAATTTGACAAACAGACGTTTTTCTGTAATAATTTTAAATTATAACCGGAAGGTGATTTTATGAAGACAGATTTAAGAATTTTAGCATATAATTATATAAAAGATAAAATATTAAATAATGAATATACCTCAAACCAGATAATAAGCGAAAAAATGATATCCGATGAACTTTCTATCAGCAAGACCCCGGTTAAAGAAGCTTTTTTATATCTGGAAAGCGAAAATTTTTTAATTATTAATCCGAGAAAATCTGTTTCTGTTCGGGAAGTAGATCTAAAGCTGATAAAAGATGTTTTTCAGGTTCGTTCAAGAATCGAACCGCTGATTGTAGAGCTTACCATAAATTCTATGGATAAGGAAATGCTGACAAAATCTCTTTTGGATTTCAAAGAGAAATTCAAAAAAATGTCGTCTGTTAAAATTGTTGATAATGATGAATTTGATATATTATATGACAGCTACAGACATTTTTTCGCAGATAATTGTGCCAATCTTTTCTTTTCCAGCCAGATGAATCTTGTTTATGATCATCTTCACCGTATCAGAAAAGTTTTATATGGAAATAATATGAGAAGGCTGAAAGCTCTGGAAGAGCATATTTATATAATTGACTGTATTTTAGATAATAACTCTGCAGAGTTCATAAAGGAACTTTGTGAAAAGCATATCGAAGAAGCTCAGATGGACTTCTTTAAAAACCTTGATAATCTAAATCTTTAATTTTATATGCAGATATTATCAAAAACAATATCTGCTTTTATTTTGCCGATCCCCAAAAACAGGCATATAAAAATCACTGTGAAACACAATAAAACATAGTGATTTCTTTATATTTTCAAAAATTTTAAAAAATTTTTTTCAAAATATAACATTTTTAATTGACAATTGCTGAAAATCAGATATAATTTATATATATGTTGAAAAATAATTCATCAAATAAAAAAAAATTTATCAAATAAAATATATAAATATATATAATTAATCATATTGATATCAATGTTTAGTTTTATATATTTAAAATTTTTTTCAATATAAAATCAATAACGGAAGATGGTGTAAAGAGATATGTATAAGATAGTCGAAAAAAGAATATTGGCTCCTTCAATATTCCTTATGGATATTGAGGCTCCGAGAGTTGCTCAGTCAGCAGAACCCGGACAGTTTATAATACTTATAGCGGACGAGAAAGGTGAGAGAATTCCTCTTACTATCTGTGACTATGACAGAGAAAAAGGACTTGTTACAATAGTTATCCAAACTATTGGAAATTCTACAAGAGAATTATTCGATTATGAAGCAGGGGATTATTTTCATGACTTTGTCGGTCCTTTAGGAAATCCTTCCGACTTCATACACGAAAATATAGATGAGCTGAAAAAGAAAAATATTCTTTTTGTTGCCGGAGGACTTGGAACAGCTCCTGTTTACCCACAGGTAAAATGGCTTCATGAAAACGGGGTAAATGTGGATGTTATAATAGGTGCTAAAAACAAAGAAGCAGTTATTATGGAAGAAGAGATGAAAAAAGTAGCAAAGGATGTTTATGTTACTACTGATGACGGCTCATACGGACATAAAGGGCTTGTTACTGATGTTTTAAAAGATCTTGTTCAGGTCCAGGGGAAAAAATATGATGTAGTTGTAGCCATAGGACCTATGATCATGATGAAATTCGTATCAATCCTTACTAAAGAGCTTGACATACCTACTATAGTCAGTTTGAATCCTATCATGGTAGACGGTACCGGTATGTGCGGTGCCTGCAGAGTTACCGTAGGCGGGGAAGTAAAATTTGCATGCGTTGACGGACCTGAGTTTGATGCTCATAAAGTTAATTTTGACGAAGCATTAAGAAGACAAACTATGTACAAAACTGTAGAAGGAAGAATACAGCTTAAACAGGAAGAAAAAGGAACACACCACAGAGAAGGCTGCGGTTGTGATTCCATGAAAATAGATGTACCTTTTGATAAAAAGAAAAAAACCGAAGACATTGTTCAGCCGGCCGAAGAAAGAGTAACAAACTTCAGCGAGGTAAGTCTCGGATATACAAAAGAACTGGCAATGCAGGAAGCTACAAGATGTCTGAACTGTAAAAACCCCCGTTGTGTGGATAACTGTCCGGTAAATGTGCAGATACCGCAGTTTATTATGGAAGTAAAAGCCGGAAACTTTGAAAAGGCTGCCGAAATTATTCTTGAAACCAATGCACTTCCCGCTGTATGCGGAAGAGTATGCCCACAGGAAGATCAATGTGAAGGAAGCTGTGTTGTCGGAATTAAAAATGAGCCTGTAGGTATAGGAAGACTTGAAAGATTTGTGGCAGATTATGTGAGAGAAAAAAATATTACTTTCCCGTCTAAAATAGTGAAAAACGGAAAGAAAGTAGCTGTAATCGGAAGCGGGCCTTCTGGTATAGCATGTGCCGGCGATCTTGCCAAAAGCGGTTATGATGTTACTATTTTTGAAGCTCTTCATGAACCGGGAGGAGTTCTTGTTTACGGAATTCCGGAATTCAGACTTCCTAAAGAACAGGTTGTAAAACCTGAAATACAGGGTGTTATGGATCTTGGAGTCAAAATAGAAACTGATGTTGTAGTCGGAAAAACTCTTACTATAGATGATATGCTGGGAAAAGAAGGCTTTGAAGCTGTTTATATTGCTTCTGGAGCAGGATTACCTAATTTCATGCATATAAAAGGGGAAAATTCCAACGGAGTTCTGTCAGCAAATGAGCTTCTTACAAGAAGTAACCTGATGAAAGCCTTTGATGAAAGCTATAAAACACCTATAAAGCTGGGTAAAAAGGTTGCTGTTGTCGGAGCCGGAAACGTTGCTATGGATGCTGCCAGAACAGCATTAAGACTTGGATCGGAAGTATATATCGTATACAGAAGATCTGAAGAGGAGTGCCCTGCAAGAGCAGAAGAATTAGAGCATGCCAAAGAAGAAGGAATTAAATTTTTATTCCTGAATAATCCTGTAGAGATTCTTGCAGATGAATCAGGATGGGTAAACGGAATGAAATGTATAAAAATGGAACTTGGAGAGCCTGACGACAGCGGAAGAAGACGACCGGTAGAAGTTCCGGGTTCTGAATTTATTCTTGATGTAGATACTGTTATAATGTCAATAGGTACTTCACCTAATCCTCTTATATCACGTACTACTCCGGGATTAGAGCTAAACAGATGGAAATGTATAGTTGCAGATGAGGAAACAGGAAAAACTACAAAAGACAGAGTTTATGCCGGAGGAGATGCAGTTACAGGTGCTGCTACGGTTATCCTTGCAATGGGTGCCGGTAAAAAAGCAGCTAAGGCTATAGATGAATTTTTGAAAGAAAACTAGTTTAATATTATAAATTCCCGGAATTTTACAGCCGGGAATTTTTATTTTTATTTAAAATAATATTTTGACTGACAAAACATAAAAAAATATTTATCAAAATATCTAACTTTAGCCCTATAGATTATTATGTTTATAATTTTAAAAAATTCTTGACTTTTTATTTTTTATAATATATAATTATTTTGTTAATCAAAGTATTTGACTTTAATACACGTGAAAATTTCTTTTTACTCCAAAAAGTCTTCATATGAAGGCTTTTTCTATTTGATTATGAAAATCTAAATTACTAAAATACATCTGCATTTCTGATTTATAAAACCTATTAAAAAAAGAACCCTTTTTCGGATTCTTATATATATCTGCTTAATCAATTTTTTCACCTATATACTGAATGCCTTTTAGTATTTCACCTGAAACTTTTACCCCCTCTTTTCCGACTTTCACACCTGATGTTGAAACTCCTGACGACGAAATGCTTACGTCTCCGGCTTTTATCCCTCCGCTTCCGATCTTTACATCTTTATAATCTTCTGAGTTAATACCTCGGCAGTCATTTTTATTATCTATTGATAAAATTATTCTGTCTTCTGAATAAACTATACATCCTGATTTTACACTATATTGTTTTGTATTTTGTTCCGGAATAACATATATTTCTGTGTCTTCATTTGAAGTATGTTTAACTGCATAGATATCATCGGAAAGAAAATTCTTCACCCATATTTTTTTAGTTTCTTTTGTGTCTTTTACTATTTTTACATTATTAGCACTTATTTTTACTGCTTTCGGCTTTGAAACAGTGACTTGTTCATAAGTTCCAAGTATACTTCCCGCTATTCCTATATTTGTTACAAACAAAAATAAATAAAAAAATCCTGAGACTAAAATATTTTTCTTTAATTTCATATCTAACTCACACTCCCGTTTTTGTATATATTATAACACCAATGTGAATTTTATGTGAAATATAAAAGATATAAAGATATTTTGTTTAATTAAATAAAAAAACTCAAAATCATCTTAATAATATACTATTTCCTATATCCATAAATATTTCTTCAAATAATTTTTTATACTTCTGTATATTTCACTTCTATTATTAGCCCCATTATATATAAATAAAAATGCTTTGATTGAATCATTTAAATTTCTGTGGTATAATTATTTTAACCAAATTCGCAAAAGTATTATGACCTATAGTAAGGTCTTTTTTTATTGATATACTTCATTGTTCCGGAATATTTATAATTATTATTTTTACTCTCTGAATTCAATTTTTCATGCGATATACTTTCTTATAAATATGTGATATCATAAAATAGAGCCCAATGGAAAGGAAGCTATGAATAAAAATAATATTAATTTTATCAAAGAAAATAATCTTTATTTTAATACCAAAGTACTCGAACAGCCGGTCTTTAAAAATTCTCTCAAAGTATTCAAGCTTTATGACCCCCAAAAAAACACTTCTATACGAAACTTCTTTATATTTAACGAACTAAACTATGAAGAATTTGAAAACAATGCGTTTCAATATTCTTACGGACTATTAAAAAAACTTCCTGACGGTTATTCCATAAACTTTGATTTTGTTATCTTTCATAATGAAGAAAAACAAGTTCTGGAGCTGAAAGCTGATTTGATTATTTCACCGTTAGAACGAGTAATTGCAACTAAAAGTGCTTTTGCCGAAAATTATTTAGAGCTTCAGGTTAAGCTTACAGATGAATTAATAAAATATATTATATAATCTGAAAAATTGGGCTCTCTGTTACTAAGCTTAAAATTCTTTGATATCAATCCTCATCTTATCAAAAAAAATACAATTCATTTCTAATCATGCCTGCAAATTCTAAACTATATTTGATTTTTTAAAGTCCAAAAAAGTGATATAGCTATTTTTTTATACACTAAACAAAAATAAAGAAGTCCCGAAAGACTTCTAATGCTAGAACAAATACTAATAATTCCTTATCAATAAGATACATTATAACACAAGTTTAAAAATAAGTCAACTTACAAAAGAGCAGACTAAGCTGCTCTCAAATAAAAAATTGTTACTAGTCTCTAGCACTGCAATTATAACAAATAAGAAACTGCTTTACCAATATTTTTTATAGATGGGTTGTATTAGTATGCTAAATGACTTAATCATAAAACATAAAAACAAGTTATTAATGAAAATTATCAGAAATAATTTCAATTATTGGAAAGAAAATAAAAAATATCTCTGATCCAAATTTAAGCAGTAAAAATGTACCAAAATTATATTTATAAGAAAAAACAATTCAAAGAAGAATATTTATTTAATTAAATTGAAAAATTAAAAATTATCCTGTATAATTTAATTGAAATATTTTTTATTTTAGAAACGGAGAACCGGCAGATGAAAACAATGACTTATGATTACCTGAAAGAAATGATTATAAACAACAAAATACCCGCAAGTGAAAACCTTAATGAAAGAACTATCGCAAAAGAACTGAATATCAGCACTACACCTGTGAAAGAAGCCCTGCTTCGTCTGGAACTGGAAAATCATATACAGATTTTTCCCAGAAGAGGCATTTATATAAAGGAAGTCAACCTAAAGCTTATTAAAGATGTCTTCCAGGCTCGTATGAAGCTGGAACCTGTATTGATCGAACTAACCATACAATCAATGGAAAAAAAACTCCTTTTGAAGAATCTGTTGAATCTAAAGAAAGATTTTACTGATATTTCAAGAGTAAAAAATCTTGATGTAGATATTTTTGATAAGGTTTATGAATCTTTCAGATATTTTTTTACCAATAACTGCAATAATCTGTATCTTACGAAGCAGATGAATGTCGTGTATGATCATCTCCACAGAATCAGAAGATCCTTATATAAAGAAGATCACAGAAGACTTGAAGGAATAGGGGAAAGTATCGAAATAATAGATTCGATAATTAACGAATCACCAATGGAAGTCACAAGAAGCCTTTCTGTAAAGCATATTGAAAATGCTCAGAGTGATTTCTTCTCAAATCTGGATAATCTAAAAATTTAAAATTTTAAAAATCATATAAATTTTTACACAAAAAAACTGCCTGAAATATTTTCTTTTTTAGAAATGGCTATTTATTTCATGGCAGTTTTTTTTGTTATTACTTATCCAATACTCCTGTTCCCAATTATATTATCTAGGTTTGTTGCAAAAGGAACAGGCACAGGTATTTTGGCATTAAGAGGTATAGTCGTTAATTAGACAAAATACCGGAATTTATATTATACAGCAAAGTTATATTGTATCTTCTTTTCTGTTTTTACTGTTATCTTACCGTTTTTAATTACATAAAGTCTTTCCGGAATATCTATAATTGCATCCTTTACCTTTTTCGTATCCAGTAAAACCATATCTGCATTTTTTCCTGCTTCAAGACCATATTCTGTTAATCCTATTGCTTTTGCTGGATTTACAGTTATCATAGGAAGAACAGTTTCTATATCATCTGCACCTCCAAGGTGTCCTACTGGTATTGCAAGCATTGCAGTCTGCATTAAGTCTCCGTTTCCATATGGTGTGAAAGCATTTCTGATATTATTTGTACTTATACATACGTTTACTCCGCCGTCTCTTAATGCTCTTATAGGTGTTATTCCGCGTCTTACATTATATTCGTCGTTTCTTCCTCCGAGATGTAAATCTGTGGCAGGAAGGCTCATAACATTTATTTGTGCTTTTCTCATTAATTCAATGATCGGCAGCAGTCTTTCTCTTCCTATGGCTCCGAGACTAGTCAAATGCCCTACTGACACTCTTCCCTCGTAGCCCTCCTTTATTGTCTTTTCACACAGGTACTCTATTGTCATCCCTTCCGGTCCGTCTTTAAAATCCTGATGAAAATCAAGCGGTTTATTATATTTTTTTGCTATTTCAAAAACAAGATCTATATGCTCATTAGCCGGAGCGTCATTATAAGGAATTCCTCCCACAGCATCAGCACCCATTTCCATTGCTTCATACATCATTTTTTCTGTTCCCGGCGTTTTGAATATCCCTTCCTGCGGGAACGCCACTACCTGTATGTCAACCACATTTTTAAATTTTTCTTTCAGCTTTAAAATTGTTTCAAACCCTGTGAATCCCTGACTCGGATCAAATTCCGAATGAGTTCTTATATGTGTAATCCCGTGCTGTATCAGCATCATTAAAACTTTAGTTGCTCTTTCCTCCACATCTTCTTTTGTAAAAGTAGGCTTTAATTCAGCCGTTACCTTTATCGCCTCTGCAAGAGTTCCTGATCTGTTGGGAAGCCTGTCAGCTATTAATGCTTTATCCATATGAATATGACTCTCTACAAGTCCCGGAATAAGTACTCTTCCGTCGGCATCTATTTCTTCGCTGGCTTTTTCAGCTATATTTTCTTCTATTTTTATTATTTTCCCGTCTTTTACTGCTACGTCTTTAAGGTTTTCCTTGTCTGAAATTCTGGCATTTCTGATTATTATATCCATAATTTTCCTCCTTAGATTTTATTATATATCATTTTTCCGATTATACAAAGTAAGAGATCACCAGCAGTATACCAAGACATCCGAGAATCCATTTTGAGTTACCTTTAACCACATCTATAATAGGGATTCTGAATCCTGATGATAATGCCTGCATTGTGATATTTACGAAACTCATCTGACTGCCAAGACCTACACCTATTGCTACAAATCCTAATTCTACCGGTGAGAAGCCAAGCGAAACTGCAATCGGTATTACCAGAGTCAGTATAGAGCCTACATATGCTCCTGCCGGTACACCTACAAGGAACCCTGCAAGTACTGCAACCGGAACCACAAGACTTTTCGGTGCTATTTCCGCCACACTTACTATAGCTGCAAAAGCTCCTGTTTCACCTATTATATTAATGAAAGTAAGGAATATTCCCACGCTGAATAATCTTACCAGTATATAATTTGATCCTTCCACCATTGAATTTGATGATTCTCCTAAAGATAGTTTAGTACACAGTGCTATTAATATAATTGTAACTATGGAATAAACAAGCGGTGATATTAACGGCATCCCTGCTATCTGATTTACAAACGGTCCGAAAATAACTGCAAATAACAGGAAAATTGTAGGTATTGTCATTATAAACAATTCTTTGTTGCTTTTTGACGAGAATTCATCCTCGTGATCCTCTTTAAAAATTACTTTTCTTTTTCTTGCCCCGTAATATCCCAGAGCAATAGCAAGTATTGTGAACACTAAAGCAAATATTTTCATCATTGAAACATATTCTGCCACAGGTATATTACTTAGTTTAGAAACTATACTTGATTCCAGTGATGCAGGTGATGTAGTAAAACAAACCGCTGCTGCTATAGACATTGCCGCTATCAGCTCAGGTATAGCTCCTACTGCTGCAAATGCAAGCGGTGCAATAACCATAGCACTTCCTCCGCCGATTCCCGACATATATGTAGCTGCTGCCTGCAGTATAACTATGAACGCTGCCAGATATTCTACTTTTCCTTTTATTCCTCTCTTTACAAGTGACAGCGCAGAAGTATACCCTCCCGATTTAAATACTGCCATTGCAAGAGCTGAGTTTATAATCGGTACAGTAATTGTCAGCATAGCCGGTATTGATTTTAGTAAAATTCCGTTTGCTTCTCCAAGTGATATTTTTCCTATCACCATTGCAAGAGCTCCGCCTACGAATCCTGCTACCAGCATATCGAATTTTTTGTACAGCATAAATATTATTATTATTAACGGTATTACAGTTAACACTGCCATAAATCCCTCTGGTTTCTGTATTACTTTTTCAGCCTCTTCGGCAAATGTTATTCCTGAAACGAATAACATTGAAAACATGACTTTTAAAATCAAAGAATTTTTCTTAAACATTTTTTTCCTCCTGTCAGGAGCTCATTCTCCTGTAAACTAATTTATTTATTATTTACCTGTTATTACTGTTCCCGTTAATCCGTTAATCCCGTCTTTTGCCTTTTCCAGTGATGTAATAAGTGCCTTTTTATCCGGATTACTCTTTATAAATTTTATTGCGGCTTCTACTTTGGGAAGCATTGACCCCGGAGCAAAATGTCCTTCTTTAATATATTGCTCTGCTTCACTTACTGATATTTCATCAAGCCATTTTTGATCCGGTTTTCCAAAATTAACAGCTGCTTTTTCTACGCCTGTAAGTATTATCAGATAATCTGCTTCCAGAAGCTCTGCCAGTCTTTCACTTGCAAAGTCTTTATCTATAACTGCCGGAATACCCTGCAGCTGGTTTCCGTTTTCAATTACAGGAATCCCTCCGCCTCCTACCGTTATTACCACATGCTCTTTTTCTACCAGATCTTTTATTATTTCAGCTTCTACGATTTTTTCAGGCATTGGCGAAGGTACCACTCTTCTGTATCCTCTGCCGGAATCTTCCGCCATTATATATCCTTTTTCCTTCTCTATTTTTTCAGCTTCTTCTTTTGTATAAAATATTCCTACAGGCTTTGTAGGGTTTTCAAATGCTTTGTCATTTTTATCAACAATCACCTGTGTAATTATGCTGGCAACAGATTTAATCATATTTCTGTTTCTGAGTTCTTCTCTTACTGCACTTTGCAGATGAAAGCCTATATATCCCTGACTCATTGCACCACATTCCGGAAAATCAATATCAGGAATTTTTTCATCAATTTCTGCTGCTTTTCCAAGTGCTGTATTTATCATTCCTACCTGTGGTCCGTTTCCATGTGTAAGTATAACCTGATTTCCTTCCTCTATCAGATCAACTATAGGTCCTGCTGTTTTTTTTACAGCTTCAAGCTGCTCTTTTGGTGTATCCCCAAAAGCATTTCCTCCCAAAGCTATAACTATTTTTTTTGACATTTTTACCTGTCCTCCTGTTTCATTTTCTATACTGTTTTCAAGGCCGTTATAATATACAGTAATATCCCCATAAGAGTATCTACTCCCGATGTATGACCGTTTTTTATCAGATTTTCATAGCTTTTGTACAATGCTTTTTTCTCTTCCTCTTTATTTATATTATTCAAAAGTAATTTCTTGCAAAATTCTGTTATATTCAGGCTGAAACAGGAAATCACCCCGTAATACAAATACTCTGCCGAGATATCTGTAGTTTTCTTATATATATCCTGCATCAGTTCCTTTTTCAATTTCCCTGTTTTCTTATGATTAAAAAAATCCATCGCCGCCATTATTCCTATTATGAAATCATCGCCGCCCGGTGTAAGTCCTTCGCCTCTTCCCAAAAAGTAATTATAACTCTTTATCTCTGTTTTCCCGGCTTCTATATCTTTTCTTATATTATTAATTTTTACTAATACTTCTTCGTTTAAGGTACTGTTCTCCACATCGGTAATTACCTTTACAAATTCTCTGCTGCCTATTCCGAAACCATTTTTTTCATTATTTCCCAAAAAATAATCCAGAATCTCTTTTATATTTTTCTCCGCATTTTTTTTATCTGCCTGAACAGGCAAAATCCTGCTGTCATATACCTTGCCCCGTAAATTCAGCTTTAAATCCATGTCTTTAAATAATAATGATTTTTCTGTACTGTCAAAAATTATTTCTTCCCGGCTTTCTATATCTGCTGTTATTTTTTTTATGCAGTATTCCGGAACCTGTATACCGAAAGGAGGCATAACTGTATTATTACAGCTTATATTAATGAGTCTTTCGCTGAATTTCAAATTAATACTTGTTTCGAATAAACTGTGCAGCTTTCCTTTATCTTCCTTCTCCAAAACTAACAATATATTTTCTGAATAGGAATTCGAAGACACAGCTCTCATTTTAACTCACTCCATACTTTTTAGCCAATGCTTCAAGTGCCTTGGTAAAACATTCAAGCGGAACTCTTACTGTTCCTGCACCTATCTGTCCGATCCCTGCCTTTTTATGTGCTATTCCAGTATTAATAACCGGAGTAATTCCAGTTTCCACTACTTTACGTATATCTATTCCAAGACATGTTCCCTGAAAATCCCATGTTGGTATCGCATAATTAGAATTATTTGCTATACATATTTCTCTCATTTCTTCACTAATGCTAAGGGCATCTTCAAAGCCTCCTGCACCAATAAATCTTGTTACTCCCGGAGAAGCCACCATTGCCATTCCTCCGACACCGAATGTCTCTGTAATTGCACTGTCTCCCATATCAGGATTGGCATCTTCCTGTGAATATCCCGTAAAAAATAAGCCCTCCGGCGTATTTACCGGTGCTGTAAACCATTCTTCTCCAAGTCCGCTTACTCTTATTCCGAACTGATCTCCGTTTCTCGTCATTGCAGTAACTATGCTTCCTTCTTCTATTACTCTTGAAGAATCCATTATTACTTTACATGTAGCCATCATTATATTCAGAAAAAACTGGTCTGTATCTGCAAGAAATACTGTTACTTCTTCAAGCTCTGCCGATGATATATCAGTCTTCAAAAGATAAGGCATAATATCTTTCAGGAATAAAGCAGAAGCCGCTATATTTCTCTGGTGGAACTCATCTCCCATTGTTAATGCTTTTGCTACTATAACATTTATATTTAATCCGCCTTCTATTTTTTGCAATGCTTTTGAAAGAGCAGGTCCCAGCACATCCTTCATCCATTTCAGCCTGTCCACCACTTCACTGCTGTAAGCTCCGAAACGAAGCACTTTTCCGATTCCCTCATTCATTGTACAATAAGCCTTTTTACCGTCTGCATTATTCTTTACTACAAGCAGGGGCATATTTCCAGTAGTTATTCCGCCCATAGGTCCTACTGCATCTACACTGTGGCAAGGTATAAATTTTACTCCGCCTTCAGAAAGAAGCTTTCTTGCTCCCTCTTCTGTTGTTTCCCAGCCTTCAAATAACACTCCGCCTACGCAGGAACCTTTCATAGGATCTGTCATATCTTCCCATTTTATCGGAGGTCCTGCATGGAGTATAACTCTTTCATTTAATTCCGGTATTAATTCTTTTCCGGGCTTTACATCAATCAGGAATGGCTGTGCTTCTGTAATTTTCTGTATTACTGCCTCATTTGCTTCATCTATTGTTTTATAGTTCATCTTATATCCTCCTCTGTTTTATCTAAGCTTTTTCAGTATTTCTGCCAGTCTTTTATCTCCGCCTGCTGTCGGTGCCCAATTATACTGAATTACTTTTGCATCGTATTTTTTAACTGTTTCTGCGAATTTCCCAAGACCTATATTAATAATTACAGGCTCTGTATTTATAATATTTGATTTTGCTTCTATACTTTCTTCTCCTGTTTCTGTATTATTTGTTTCGCTCTCTTCAAGAGATTTTATTATTTCCACAGCCATTCTTGTTGCCTGTGCATTGCTTTCACATACTACTGCTCCGCTGTCCTTCAGCTTTTTGTACTGCTCGCTGTATTTTTGAGGATCATTTTCAGTTCCTGTTATTGAAGCAATGAAAACTATTTTTTTATAAGACGGATCTTCCTTTATCTCTTTTATTACAGGAGCAAATACCCCTGCCATATCCTCATGACCGCCGTAGCCAATTACATTATCCAGTAAGATAACTGCTGTTTCAGGTCTTTTAGCCATCTCGTATACCATGTCCACTCTTATACTCGGATCTATCATCGGATGCGGTCTTCCCTGCGTATAAAAATCATCTCCGAGATCTATAATTTCATGCCCGTTATAATGAAGCATCATCCCCTTATCATGTGACCCGCTGTCTTCTATCCCATAGTAGTCTCTTATTATCATTCCTGTTTCCGCAGCAAGGGTTCCGCCGCAGTAAAGTCCTTTTATTGCTCTTTGTTCTTTATTATCAGTTATATCTTTTACTTCTTTTATCTCTTTTCTTATATTTTTTTCCGAAATTTTATATTTTTCTGCTATTTCTACTGTTTTTAGTGCTGTATCTTCCAGAGTATGTGTATAGAAAACATTATCATGGTTCTCTCTTTTTTTATCTCCTAAAAAATTAGCAACTACAGGTTTTCCAAGTGTTTTGAATGTCTCTATTACTTTATCCCTTACTTCCGGTGCCGGCGGCTTTGATATAAATACAATTACATCTGTATCCTCATCAGCTGCCAGAAGTTTTAAAGCTTCTATTGCTGTTACTGCCTCGATTTGTGCTGACAGGTCTCTTCCTCCTGTTCCTATCGCCTGAGTAATTCCATAGCCTTTTCTTGAAATTATAGTAGAAATTTCCTGTATTCCTGTTCCTGATGCTCCCACTATCCCTATATTTCCTTTTTCTATTACATTGGCAAACGCCAAGGGCAGTCCGCCTATTATTCCCGTTCCGCAGTCGGGTCCCATTACAAGCAGACCTTTTGTTCTGGCCTCTTCTTTTATTCTTTTTTCATCCTCTATCGAAACATTGTCGCTGAATAAAAATACATTTAGTCCTTTTTCAAGTGCTTTTGATGTTTCCTCAGCGGCATATTCTCCCGGTATAGAGATTATTGCCAGATTAGCATCAGGAAGCTTTCTTAACGCTGAATCCCATGTTCTTGCCACAGGAATTTTTTTCCCTTTTGATTTAGATGACTGATTTTTCAAAAATGACTCAATACTTTCCAGTATTCCGTCTATTTTTTCCTCATCCTCTGTATCTATTACAATACAGATATCATTAGGAGTAGCTGATTCCAATTCTTCGGTATACAAGCCTGAATTGGCAAAAATTTCTTTATTAGCCGGAGTTCCCATCATAACAGAAATTTTCTCTATACCTTCGGCAGCAGAAAGTTCCTTAGTCAGCAGCATTAAATTCACTGAATCCTGATATGAGTTCTTTTTAATTATCGTGTACAGCATTTTCCAAACTCTCCTTTTCTAATTATTTCATTCATTAAAGCCCGTATAAAACTATAAGCTCTAACTATGTAAGTTCAAAAAATTTATATAAAAATAGCTTTATAAAATTTTTGTTTTGCATTTTCCAAATATATTTGTCTAATATATAAATACAATATAATATTTCAATAGTCAATATTAATCAAAAAATATTCTTCAAATTTTATACATTGTGAAATATCACAAAAGTTTTTTTAATTGACAAAAAATCAATAATTTGTGATAATATAACATATCATACTCAAGGAGTTTCTATTATGAAAAATAGTTTAAAAGATGAGATTTTTGAAAACCTAAAAATGAAAATTATAAATAATGAACTTAAGCCAAATGAAAAAATTAATGAACGTGCTATTGCAAAGTCTCTGAATATAAGCACGACACCTGTAAAGGAGGCACTTTTTTATCTGGAATATTTTGGTTTTATAAATATAAAACCCAGAAAGGGAGTTTTTATTAACGAGGTAAATCTGAAGACTATAAAGGATACTTTTCAGATACGCTTAAAGCTGGAGCCTATAATTATAGACCTTACAGCAAAAATAAAAACAAAAGGCTTTCTTGAAAAAAATCTTCTGCCTCTGAAAAAAAAATTTACCGAACTGCTGGAGCTTGATGAAATAAACGATACACTTTTTAATAAATATAATGATGAATTCCATCACTTTTTTACCGATAACTGCGGTAACCAGTTTTTTTACAGTCAGATGAATTTTATTTATGAAAATCTTACAAGAATAAGAAAGGCTCTTCATAAAGATATTCCTAAAAGAAGAGAAACGATAATAGAACATATTGAAATAATAGATATTATTCTTAACGACGAATCATATGAAAAGCTTTTTGAATGTTCCGTAGGGCATATTGAAAAAGAGCAGTATGAATTTTTTAAAAATCTTGATTCTTTCAGTCTATAATTTTTTGCAGAAATAATATCACTGATATTTCACACTAAAAAAAGAGCATTCCAAAAGCTCTTTTTTCATTTATAAATATAATTTTTTACTATTCCTCACCATTGAATTCAATCTCATAATGAGTTCCGTCACAGAAAGGTTTGTGCTTTGAAGCTCCGCATCTGCATAATGAATAATGCTCCTTACTATCTAGTATACTTTCAGAATCATTATCATCAATAAGCTTTATCCCGCCCGAAATATTTATTGACCCGTTTTTTTCTATCCTTATTTTTTGCACATTACTATATTCTGTTTCTCTTTTCCCGTCTTCAATTGAATATGACAATGCACCTGAAGGACATTTTCTTATTACTTCAATAAGTTTTTCCACGTCCTGTGTCTGATCCGGAATTATCCACGGTGTTCTTTTTGCATCAAAAACTTCCGGAAGACCATGTGTACATTTTCCTATATGCTTACAAAGATACCTGTCATAAAAAACAGTTATTTTCGCTCCTTTGTAAGCTTTTGGACCATGTTTTTTCTCTTCTTTTCTCTCATTGTCAAATTCTATCCTGCTGTGTGTTCCGTCACAAAAAGGTTTATTTTTAGAGTGACCGCATCTGCATAAAGAAACTACTCTGAGTGTTTTGTACTCTTCACCTTTATAATTCTCAATTCTGGTATCCGCTGCTGAATACGGACTATACTTGGTAAAAACTATTATTCCCTTCTTCTCGTTATCTTCCATAACTTGTACCTCCTAAAAATTTTCTGTTGATACTTACAGAAGGCATTTTTAGCCCTATGATTCATTATATCATTTTCAGGATTTTATGTCAGAATTTTATTATTTATGAAACTCAGGTTATATATTCTTATAAGGTTTTGCCAGTCTTTTATCCATACTGCCGTTTTTTTTCAGTATTTTATTCCAGTTAATATTAAAGATTCCCAGAGATATACAGATTTTCAGAATTACCAGAATAAACCCGTTAAACCTGCGTATTTTACTTAAATTTTCAGTTATTTCACTGTCAAATTTACTGTTTGAGGCATATCTGCTTCCTAATGCATAAAATGGCGCAAGTTTTTTATTCTGCATTTTTTCATCTGTAAATTTCAGAGCTTCACTTCCTCCTGCAATCACAGTACCTGTATACTCTGCCTTGATTATCTCCGCAAACCTCTTAAGATACTCTGCGAGACATTCGGAATGTATAGCTTCCGGAAATCCTGAATGAACTATAAAACCAATTTTTTTATTCTCAGAATTATATTCTTCTGCTTCTTCAAAAAATTCTTTTACCATTCCCGGCATTGCATCTGTATATAACGGAAAAATAAAAATAACTTTTTCTGCATTTTTAAATTCTTCTTTATGAAGTTCCAGATCTTTTTTCTTTATTAAATAAAATACTTTGCTTTCCTCACTTGACTCTGCTGCGAACCCTTTTAAAAAAGAATCTGCCATTAATTTAGAATTACTTCCCGTTCCCCTTGGAGAACCGTTAAATATTACCAGTGACATTCTGCAATACCTCCTGTTCTTTTTCCAGCACATCGAAAATTTCAACTTTTGAATGAAAATTCAAAGAAAATCTTTCAAAAAATTTCTTTATTGTGTTTATATCAGTGTCTTCGGTACTTTCTGTTCTCTCCAAAATCATTCCCAGTATGGGATAATTTTCATATCTCCCTGTATGATGAAATTCATTGTTTATTATTTCAAAATACGGAAGAAGCAGAGGAATAAGTCTGTCCAGAAAAGTTTTTATTTTACCGCTGATAAATCCTGTTTTTATCGGTGAGACCAGAATCATAATATCTGCTTTTACAATTTCAAAATATATTTCCTCCATTGAATCTTTAAATATACATTCGCCCGGAGTTTTCAGCCAGCATGAAAAGCAGCCTGTACACTGATTTACTGTCATTTCACTCAGATTAAATATTTTTATATCATCATTATTTCCAAACCTGTTTTTGTTAAAGCTTTCTACATATGCCCTGGTACTGCCTGTAACTCTGTTATCAATAATATACAGAATATTCATTTCTCCTCCTGTCACAATTTATTTTTTATTACTTCAATAGCATAATCAGCCCATTTCAGACATGCCTCATAGCATAATTCCCCGTGTTTTACCGTCAGCTGCCAGAAAATATGGTCTTTTTTATTAACACTATATATATCCTTGAATGTTTGTACTGTTTCATTTGCATCCATAAGAGAATCCTTCTCCTTCATGCACTGTTCTTTATATTCCTCAAGTATCCTCAATGCTTCTTCTTTAGGAAGTTCGTTCAGAAAAAATATGATCATTAAAAATTCATTTTTCATATTAAAAGATTTTTTCATATCATAATGCGACAGCCATTTTCTCAGCTCATCCTTTCCTTTTTCCGTTATCATAAATATATTTTTATTAGGACGGCTCTCCTGTATTTCCTTTCTGAAAACCACAAGTCCTGATTTTGTCATATTGTCCAGCTCCAGATATATCTGGCTTGTTTTTACATGCCAGAAATAATGAAGTGATTTTTCAAAAATTTTCATCAAATCATAGCCTGTCATATCTCCATAATTTAATAATCCTAAAATTCCATGCTTTAATGCCATACTATTCTCCTTTCATATTCCAATTTTATAATAATATATTTTTTGAGTAAAGTCAAATTTTTCTTGACAATTTATTTTATATTCTATATAATTATAATAAGTTAGCTTATAATAATTATACTTACTAAATTAGGAGGAAAGAAAATGTGGACTTATATTCATGAGAAAGAATGCAATATCGATATAGACAGACTGTGGGATTTGTATTCAAATGTAGAAAACTGGAAATTATGGGATGAGGAGGTAGAATCTATAAGTATTGACGGTAAATTTACTGCCGGTACAAAGGGAGTCATGACAATGACGGGACAGGAGCCTATGAACTTCACACTGACGACTGTGGAAGAAAAGAAATGTTTTATTGACGAAACAGTTATTGAGCCTTTGAATGTCAGTATTATAGTCGGTCATTTTATTGAAAAGAAAACAAATGATAGATTTTTTCTAAGACATTCTGTTATAATAAAAGGTGAAAATGCTGATATGGTGGCAGAACAGATAGGAGAAAGCTTTACTGTAGATATACCTGACAGCATGGAGAAATTAATAAAACTTTCAAGCAAAGGATAAAAATATGAAAACTTCTAAATTTGATGATAGTGAACAAAGTGTAGGACTTGTCTTCTGGAGAGTTTCTGTCCTGTGGCAGCGAAAGGTCAAGGAAGCACTTAATAAAATCGGAATCACACATACACAGTTTGTTATTCTTGCCACTATACAGGAATTAAGCGAGCATGATATGACTGCTACCCAAAAGGAAATTTCTGATTTTTCTTCTATTGATGTAATGACTGTTTCAAGTGTATTGAGACTTCTTGAAAAAAATAATTATATCACAAGAAAACCACACCCCAAGGATACCAGAGCCAATGTAATTATTATTACGCCTAAAGGAACCGAGGCTATTTATGCTGCTATTCCCGCTGTGGAAAATGTTGATGATAACTTTTTTTTCGAAGATATTGAAAAAAACAGACTCTTTCTTGAGCTCCTTACTGAGCTTAGAAAAGATAATGAAAAAATTTAGAGTTCAGATAACAAAAAATAAGATTTAAGTTTGCAGAGTATTCTATAAAAGAAAACTTCACAGCTAAATCTTATTTTTTTATAAATTATTAAATTACGAAATTATTCTGTCATTTTTATCAGAAAAATAATTTTTCTGTAATTTTATTATTTATGGTAAAGCGTGTCCTGCGGCTGTATAAATTTCATACCACTCTTCACGGCTTAATTCTATATTGCTTGCTTTTGCTATTTCTTTTAGTCTCTCTTTATTCATAGTACCCACTACTACCTGCATTTTTGCCGGATGTCTTAAGATCCATGCTGTTGCTATTGTTACATTAGAGACCCCTTTTTCTTTGGCAATTCTGTCTATTACATTATTCAGCGTAGAAAATTTTTCATTATCCAGAAATACTCCTTCAAAAAAACCATATTGATATGGAGACCAAGCCTGTATTGTAATGTCTTTCAGCCTGCAGTAATCGAGCGTACCCCCGTCTCTCATAACAGAGTCATTATTATACATATTTACATTTATTCCTGCATCTATCATAACTGTATGCATTATTCCAAACTGCATCTGATTTATCACTATTTTATGTTTCAAAAATTTTTGAAGCAGTTCTATCTGATAAGGATTATGGTTACTTACTCCGAAATATTTTACCTTTCCGCTTTGATACAGAGTATCAAAAGCTTGTGCTACTTCTTCGGGTTCTACAAGAGTATCGGGTCTGTGAAGAAGCAGAACATCCACGTAATCTGCCTGAAGTCTTTTCAGACTTTTTTCCACAGATGTGATTATATGCTCCTTGGAAAAATCAAAAAATCCTTTTCTAATTCCGCATTTAGTCTGCAGTATTATCTCGTCCCTTTTTAAACCGAGATTTTTTGCAGCCTGCCCGAATACTTCCTCTGATTTTCCATCCCCGTAGATATCTGCATGGTCAAAATATGTAATCCCCTGCTCCATTGCTACACCAACTATATTTTCCACATCGGAAACAGACAGTGCTTTCATTCTCATACATCCCAAAGACACTTCCGTCCCGTCAAACATGTTTCCAACAGCAATTTTTTTCATATTTTCATCTCCTTAATATTTTTTTATTAATTTGAATCATGTGTATACCTGTTATTTTATAAGCTTTTCAATATTTTCGCCATTTTTAAAAACGGAACTTTCTTCATATATCTCCATATAACCGAAAGTTCCTGTATTTTTACTGCAAAAGCTGTAATATTTATCTGTTAAAGTCTTTTATTGATCTTTCTATATCTCTCTTCTGATCTTTTCTTTTCAGGTCTTCCCTTTTATCATAAAGCTTCTTACCCTTAGCCAGGCCCATCTCCACCTTTACCAGTCTGTTTTTGGTATATATGTTAAGAGGAATCAGAGTATAGCCCTTTTCAGCTATTTTGCCCATTAATTTTTCTATCTCTTTTCTGTGAAGAAGCAGTTTTCGCACTCTTGTTTCCGGAAGATTATTTATATTACCGAATTCATAATTACTTACATGCATATTCATAATAAAAACTTCATTTTTTATTATTCTGATGAAACTTTCTTTTATGCTTACTTTTCCGTTTTTTATGGATTTTACTTCTGTACCGTGAAGCTCTATTCCTGCTTCCAGTTTTTCTTCTATAAAATAATCATGAAAGGCTTTTTTGTTTCGTGCTATATTCATAATATTCTCCTATTCTTCATCGTCAACTACAAATATCTGCCCTGCCACATCAGACTCAAGAATTCTTCCTATATCATCCTTTGTACTTTTAGCTCTGTATACATCCAGAGTTTTATTGTCTATTACCTCTATTACTGCATAATATTTTTTCCCTTTGGTTCTTTTTATATTAAAGCTGAATGTTTTTACAGTATCCGCCCTCCCAGCATGCTTTATGGAATAATCATTGTAGAATACCTCATCAGCCGGATAATCTGCAAGTAAAGGATCATATTCAAATACTGTTACTGCTGCATCTCCATTTTTTATAGCAGGGATATTTCTGCTTATTTTTAATTTAAGTGTAACTTTTGTAGTGACTGCTTTATCGCCTTTTGGTTCTTCAGGCATTGTTTCCTTTTTTGTTGTTGTTTTAGTCGTTTTAGGCGTAGTTCTTGGTGTAGCTTTTGGAGCCGCAGTTTCTTCCTGTTTTATTGCAGAATCCTCAGGCAGTGTCTCCAGTGTATTTACTTCATCCAGTACATTTTCAGTAAATCCCAGTGTAAAAATCAATATAAACAATGTAAAAATTAGCTTTTTCATATTTTCACCTTTCCTTCCAAAAAATTATTCCTTATATGGAATTACTTCTATTTCCATTTTTTCAAAACTAGCATTTGTTACAAGTACTTTTAATGTATTTCCCATTGTATATTCCAGACCGTTATGCGTGTTTATCATTTTGTAATTTTCTTCGTCATACAAATAGTCATCCTGTTCGCTATGTATATTATAAACTACTTCCACATGATTTTCCAGTTCCATAAATATCTTGCTTTTATTCATTCCGCTTATTCTTGCTACAAATACTTCTCCGACTTTATCCTGCATATATTCAATCAGTTTTATTTTTACACTTTCCTCTTCCATTCTGTCCGCATCTCTTTCAGTCTTGGAAATATGCTTAGAAATTACTTCATATTTAGAAAGCATTTCTTCTTTTTCCTTTTCTTTTATGAATTTTTCCAGAGATTTCCCAAGTACTCTGTGCACTATCAGATCGGAATATCTTCTTATCGGTGATGTAAAATGCAGATAAAACTTCGATGATAAGCCGAAATGCCCCAGATTCTTATTATTATATCTGGCTCTCTGCATTGCTCTTAATATCAGCTTATGTATCAGATAGCCCTCGTCAAGATCTTTTGTCTTTTCTATTATAGTCTGAAATTTTCCGGGATGAATATCTTCCAGATTTTTCAGATGAAATCCGAATTTTATCAGTGTGTCGTTTAATGTTTTTATCTTTTCCTTGTCAGGATCCTCATGAACCCGGTATATAGCAGGAATTTCTTCCCAGAATAATTTTTCAGCCACAGCCTCATTAGCCGCAACCATAAAATCCTCTATTATTCTCTCAGATTCCCCTCTTTTTCGCAGTTCTATATCCTTTACACTTTTGTCATCATTTAATACCACTTTTATTTCAGGAAGCTCAAAATCTATACTTCCTCTTCTTTTTTTAGTTTCCCTCAAAAGATTTGATAACTCAAGCATTTCGGAAATCATTTCTTTTATGTCATGATATTCTGCATTTGCTTCTTCAGATCCTGCTATGATTTCATTTACCTTTGAATATGTCATTCTGTGTTTTGATTTGATTACAGACTTGTAAAAGTCATTTTTTACTACCTTTCCGCTGTGATCAAAATCTATTTCAGCAGAAAAAGCCAGCTTATCCTCATTAGGATTAAGTGAACACAAATCATTGGAAAGCTTTCTCGGAAGCATCGGTATTACTCTGTCTACCAGATATATCGAATTACCTCTCTTTAAAGCCTCCTCATCAAGTTTTGTTTTTTCTTTTACATAGTGAGAAACATCAGCTATACTTACTATCAGCTTAAAGCCCTCAGAAGATTTTTTTACATATACAGCATCATCCAGATCTTTTGCATCAGAACCGTCTATTGTTATGATATCAAAATTTCTAAGATCCTTTCTTCCTTTCAGATCAGAGGTTTCTACTTTTGTGACTCTTGCCAGCTCCTCTTCTATCTCCTCGGAAAATTCCTCACTTACTCCGTTATTAATAAGAATAGCATTTATAAGGGCTTCTGTATTATGCGGATCCCCCAGAATACTTATTATTTCGCCTTCGGGTTTTCTGTCCTCATCTCCCCAAAAATAAATTTTTACTGCAACAAGGTCGCCGTTTTTAGCTCCTCTTATCTTTTTCTTACTGACATAAATATCCCTTCCCATTGCTTCTCTGGGCAGAACAAAGCCAAAATTATCATTTTGCTGATAAACACCGATTACCACATTCTTGGATCTTTCGATTATTTTGTATACTTCACCTTCTCTGCTCTTTCCTGACTTAGCCTCCTTCAAAATTCTTACAAGAACAGTATCACCATTCATTGCTCCTTTTAAATAAGGCCCGGGAATAAATATGCTGTTTTCTCCTTCCAGATCCAAAAAGCCGAATTTCCCGGTTGTAATAGAAATATCTCCTCTTACATACCCTTCTTTTTCAGGAAGTGTATATTTACCGCTTTTTATCAGAAGTATTTCACCTCTGTCTATCCATTCTTCCAGAATCTGTTTATTTTTCTTTCTGTTTTTTTTAGACCATCCAAGACTGCTGACAATTTCATTGTAAGTCAAGGATCTATGTTCTAAAATTTCTTTTAAATCTTTTAATTCTCTCATATTTTTACTCTCTCTTTTTTCTTTTTAGTTAATAGATCATTTCTAAAAGCCAGTGTATTAGGATGTATCAGAGATGCTTTTTTTATAAGATACTCTATTTTTTTATCTAATTCATAAATTATAGCTGTATCTATATTTTTTTCGGCAAGCTTCCTTGCCTTTACTACTCCGAACCAGTCTCTTGCATCTTCTATTGCATCTGCAAGATATACTATTTTAGCTGTCAGTGACATATTTTCTTTTCCTACTGTATGATATCTTATAGCATCCAAAATCTCTGTATCCTCTATACCGAGTTCTCTTTCTGCTATTTCGGCAGCTGCAAAGCCGTGAAGTATCTGCCCGTTTCTGTAGACCTCCCGGTTTACCTCGGGATACTTATTTCCTACCAGCTCTGCCATATCCTCTACCTTATAAAATTTAGCTATATCATGTAAATATGCACCTATTTTGACTTTGTCAATAGGTGCATTATATAATTTAGCCAGTTGTTTGGCTTTTTTCACTACTCTTTTTGTGTGACTGTATCTCTTTTCATCCAGTCTTGCTTTTACATATTCACTTATTTCTTTTATTTCCATGATGATCACCTTATAATATAGAATCTCCGTCAATCTGAACTACTACTTCCTGTATATTGAATTTTTCCGAAATCGTTCTTTTTATAGATTCTACAAATCCGTTATACAGTGTTTCATTAGTTGCTTTAAGGCTTCTAAGATCCGAATTGAATATGATTATTTCTTTCTTTCCGTTTTCTATTCTGTAAGCACTAAGAAACTTTACCTCTTTTGGTACAAACGGTGATTTTAATATTATCTGTTCCACATAGTCACCTTCTACTATGGTCCTTTTACTTTCTATCCCGTTTGTAGTCTGTTCTATAACATTTGTTGCCGGATTATAGAAATAAAAACTTATCTGTTCCATTTTAGTCTGTATATCTTCCTGATCAGCAGAAGTTTTTACATCTACTTTTTTTATTGTTTTTATATCTACCTTAGAATCCCGGTAAGATAAAATTCCTACTATTACAGCCAGAATCAGCATAAATATAACAAATTTACTACCGGCCAGAATCTTCTTAATATCCATGAACCTTTACTCCTTCTAATAAAAGTGTTTTCTGACACCTTCAGCTATAGATTTAGCTACTACCCTCTTATAATAATCATTCCCAAAATATGACATATCTCCGGAATTAGATATAAATCCTATTTCAACCAGTATCGAAGGTGATTTGCTTCCTCTTAATACTGCAAAATTAGCACCAAAAACGCCTCTTTTTCTTAATCCTATATCCCCTACTATATTATCCAGTACATCTGTTGCCACAGCAGCACTTTTTTGCTGGTTTGCCCTGTAAAATATATCATTTAAAATAAAATCCGAGACAGGTTCCGTTACTCCGTACTTAGAATCCACGCTGTTCTCAAACTTAGCTACCTCAGCTGCGTATGATGATTCTTTTTTTGAGTAGTAAAATACTTCTGACCCGTTACCTGAACTGTTTGAAGCGGAATTCAAATGAATACTTATAAAGAAATCAGCATTAGCATCGTTACCTATTTCTGCTCTTTCACCAAGAGGTATAAATACATCACTGTCTCTTGTCAAAATTACCTTATAGTCGTTTCTTAATTCACTGGCAAGATATTTCGCCACATCCAGAGCTATATCCTTTTCCCTGTATCCGTTTCCTGTAGCACCTGAATCTTTTCCCCCATGACCGGCATCTACTATTATGGTATATTTCTTTTTGGCTGTTGTTGACTTAGTCAGTGTTACTCTTAATTCTCCGCCGGAAGCTGCAACTTTATAGTCCACTCCTCTTGCAAGATATATAGTCGTACTGACTGTATTATTTAAAGTACTCATAGCTACTGTATCTACGAATTTATCGTCTACATTTAGTGTGTTCGGTACTGTTCTGCTTATTGTAGAATTGGAAAACTCTATTACTAATGCATCCTGCCCTTTATCATATCTGGTTTTATACTGCGGAACTCTTCTTTCTTTAAAAAATATAGAATAAGACCCTGATTTATATGTAGTTCTGTCTAAAGTTTCACCTAACAGTGTAAAACTAAATAAAATAATTGACATTAATATAACTATTTTTTTCATTACTCATTACTCCTTATAATTATTTACCCTTTTCTAGCTATAGCTGATTTTATTACAGTCATTTTAGCATTGTTGTCGATTTTTATATCTAGTGAATTATCCTCTTCATTTACCTTTACTATTGTTCCTTTTATCCCGCCTATTGTTACTACTTTATCCCCGGTTTTGAGGCCGTCCATTAATTTCATCTGTTCCTTTTTTCTTTTATTGCTTGAATAAAAAATTATAGCAAGCATTACTACTAATGGTAAAAAATATATATACTGAACATAAGCTCCCATATTACACTCCTTTTAATTGATATAAATCTACAGTATTATAACATAAAATAGCATTAAATACCAAATTTAAATTTAAGTCTCTAATACATTTCAAAGTCTCATAAATCAAAAAACCACACATGTGGGCTCAGCCAGCTGCAGTTCATACCCGCTTCTTATCAGTTTTTTGCCATCTTCTGAGACAAGAAAAGTAACCAGATTATTTGAAAATCTGTTGGCTGCTATAAGTATCTTTCCATCTTCATCTATATTTATATCTCTGGGATGTTCACCGCCTGATTCCAAAGTATCCAGAAGCACAGGCTTTTTTGTTTCCTTATTTATCTCAAACATTGATACAGTTCCCGGTTTTCTGCTTGAGCTGAATAATCTGGTACCGTCTCCGGAAAGCCTTATTGCTGAACTGTCTCCCTCATTGTCAAACCCGTCTCCCAACGCTGAAATATAATCTGTTATCTCCAGCCCCTCTGCTTCTGAATATCTCATGGTTACAATTTCTGTTGAATATTCTGTTATAAGATATGCATATTTACAGTCATTGTCAAATACTATGTGTCTTGGTCCGCATCCTTTTTTAAACAATACTTTCTGAAAAATTTCACCAAGCTTTCCTTCAAAATAATTATACAAAATTATCATATCTAAGCCCAAATCCACCACAAATAAATACTTCTCATCAGGTGTAAGTCCTATATAATGCGGATGAGTTTTTCCCAGTCCCAGATCATTATGGTCTCTCTCTGCTGTTATTCCTGTAAGCTCTCCTTTTTCTCCGAGAGAATATATTTTTATTACGCCTGTTCCGTAATTGGCAGAAAATAAAAATGATTTATTCTTATCTATATTTATATAACACGGCAGATGACCGCCCGATAAAATTTTAGAAAACGGCATTACTGTATTATTTGTAATTTCTGATACACAAACTCCTCCGTCATCACCGTCTTTTAAAACTGAATAAACCAATTTTTTTTCCTTGTTCATTACTATATAACTGGGATTCAAAGTTTTGGTAATTTGTGTAAGTCCGTCCATTTCACCAGTTTTGGTATTCACGTTCAGTCTGAAAATTCCGCTGTTCTCATCATTACTATATGTACCTATATAAACTTCCTTTTTCATAAAATCAGCTCCTTATAAAGTAATTTCATATTTATTTTTAAATACGAAAAACCATTTGACAATTTTTTATCAAATGGTTTATTCATTTTAAGCATCTGCTCCGAAAAATTTCTTTACCTTTTCAAAAAAAGATTTTGAATTTTTATAATTTTTATCACTCAAAGAATCTCCGAATTTTTTCAAAAGATCTTTCTGTTTATTAGTAAGTCCTGTTGGTATTTCTACCTTTATTTCCAATATTTCAGAGCCTTTATAATTGGAATGAAGTCTTGGTATTCCCCTGTCCTTCAGCCTGAATACTTTTCCGCTCTGTGTTCCTTCCGGTATTTTTATTTTGGTTTTTCCTTCAAGAGTAGGTATTTCCACTTCACCGCCCATTATGGCAGTAGTCAGTTCCACAGGAACTTCACAGTGTATGTCTGTATCATGTCTGGTAAATATCGGATGCTTCTTTTCCATTATACGAATACGCAGATTCCCGTATTCACCGTTATTTTCCCCGGCATCACCAGCATGCGGCACATTTAATTCCATTCCGTTCATCACACCTGCCGGAATTCTTACTTTTTTTGTAGTTGTTTCACGCACTACACCGCTTCCATGACACACATGACACTCTTTCTCAGGAATTTTTCCTGTCCCGTGACATTTATCACACGGCTCTATAGAAGTACTTATACCGAATATAGTTCTTATCTGTACTCTCATCTGTCCGGAACCGTTACACTTATCACAGGTATTCATTTTATGCCCCGGCTCAGCTCCTGAACCGCTGCATGTAGTACATTTTCCTTTTCTTCTGTATTTCAGTTCTTTTTCCACACCTGCAGCTATTTCTTCAAGTGTCATATCCATAGTGTAACGAATGTCACTTCCTCTGCGTACAGCTGTCTGTCCGCCGCCGGCTCTTCCAAATCCAAATCCGTTTAGTATATCACTGATATCGTCAAATCCAAATCCGCCCGAAAATCCAGAGAATCCTCCAGGTCCCGGTCCGCCGTTTTCGAATGCACTATGTCCGAACTGATCATACTGCGCTTTTTTATCAGCATCAGAAAGTACTTCATACGCTTCCGAAGCCTCTTTAAATTTTTCTTCGGCTTCTTTGTTGTCTTTATTTCTGTCAGGATGATATTTCATAGCCAGTTTTCTATAGGCTTTTTTTATTTCTTGTTCAGTGGCATTTTTTTCTACTCCCAAAACCTCATAATAATCTTTTTTTGCCATTTCTTTCTCCTTTTAATATTATACTTTCATTGATATAGAAAGTTTTGCGGTAAATCTGTCTTTTACCTTTTCTATTCCTTCTTTTTCTGTAAGTTCCCCGCTTGCATCAGTAAAATCAGACTGCCCGTACCATGGCTCTATACATACAAAAGGTGCTTTCGGCACACTCCAAAATGCTATATAAGGAAAATTATCATATTCCACTTTAAGTTCTCTGCTGCTTTTTTTACATTTGATTGTTACTTCATTGGAATTCAGTCCTTTGAAAATAATTGCATCATTATCAAATACATGTTCTCCGAGATTTATTATACTTTCATTTTCAAGGTACGCCTTCTTCTCTCTTATTAATAATGCTTCTTCATTTTGGTAAATTGAAGCAGTTTCTTTTTCATTTAATTCCAGATAATAGTCTTCCAGCTTTATTTCATCACTAATCGGCGTAGCAAAAGCAGGATGCGCTCCTATTGAAAAATACATTTCATCTTTATCAAGATTTACTACTTCATAAATTACATCTACCTTTTCATTTTCAATTTTATATGTAAGGTATAATTCAAAATTGAAGGGATATTTTTCCAAAGTAGCTTCATTTGATTTCAAAAGAAATTTTAGAAAATCCTCACCTTTTTCCACAAGTTCAAAATCATTGTCTCTTGCGAATCCGTGTCTTGTTTCCATTGAATATTCTTTTCCGTTATATTTATATTTTCCGTCTTTTATTGATCCAACGAATGGAAATAATACAGGTGATGATTTCCCCCAGAATTTAGGATCTCTTTCCCATACAAACTCTGTTCCGTCCTTTTTCAGGCTTACCAATTCTGCACCTTTTCCTAAAACTCCAAGTTCAATATTTCCTTTTTTTATTTTATATTCCATATAGCGCACCTTCTCCTATTTTTTTTATAAATTATAGCATTTTATTTATGAAATTGCATGTATAAATTATTGAAAATAGGAATAGACCCTGTCTATCCCTATACTTCAATAAAGAACCCTTATCATGATTTGACATCGAAATATAGTCTTTATTTTGAATGCTGCCTAAACAAAGTACTAGTCTTCTACCACTTCTGCATCCTGAACATTATCGCTGCCGTCAGAATCATTTCCGCCCTGTGCTTCACCATTTTGTGCAGCATTTGCCTGAGCTTCCTGATATATTCTTGTTGAGAATCCTTCTGCTGCTTTTGACAATCCGTCTATTTTTGCTCTGATTTCATCTACATTGTCAGAATCTTTTACACTTTTCAATTCTTCTATTGCTTTTTCCATATCTTCTTTTTCAGTACCCTGAAGTTTATCTTCATTTTCTTTAATAGTTTTTTCCACAGCAGAGATTAACTGGTCTGCCTGATTTCTTACTTCTACCAATTCTGTAAACTTCTTGTCCTCTGCCTCATGTGCTTCTGCTTCTTTTTTCATTTTATCTATTTCGTCTTTTGACAGATTAGAAGATCCTGAAATAGTTACCTGATTCTCTTTTCCAGTTCCTTTATCTTTTGCAGTAACATGAACTATTCCGTTTGCATCTATATCAAATGTTACTTCTATCTGAGGCACACCTCTTGGTGCTGCCGGTATTCCGTCAAGATTGAATTCCCCTAATTTATGGTTATCCGCAGCTCTTGCTCTTTCTCCCTGTAATACATTTATTGTAACAGCTTCCTGGTTATCTTGATATGTTGAAAACACCTGAGATTTTTTTACAGGAATTGTAGTATTTTTCTCGATTATTTTTGTAAATACTCCTCCTGCTGTTTCAATTCCTAATGATAACGGAGTTACATCAAGAAGTAATACATCTTTTACATCTCCCATTAATACTCCACCCTGTATTGCCGCTCCTGCCGCAACTACTTCATCAGGGTTTATACTTTTGTTAGGTTCTTTCCCAAGAAAACTTTTTACCCATTCCTGAACTGCAGGTATTCTTGTAGATCCTCCTACCAATAATACTTCATCTATATCCTTCGGAGTAAATCCTGCATCTTCAAGAGCTGTTTTAACAGGACCTTTCGTAGCTTCCACTAAATCTTTTGTTAAATCATCAAATGCTGCTCTTGTTAATTTCTTTTCCAAGTGTTTTGGTCCATTTTGATCCATTGTAATAAATGGTAATGAAATAGTAGTTTCCAACATTGTTGATAATTTTTTCTTAGCATCCTCAGCTGCATCTTTTAGTCTTTGTGCTGCCATTTTGTCATTTCTCAAATCTATTCCTGTTTCTTTTTTGAACTCTTCAGCCAGCCAGTCCATGATCTTTTTATCGAAATCATCTCCTCCTAGATGGTTATTACCTGATGTAGACAATACTTCTACTACTCCGTCTCCTATTTCAAGTATAGATACGTCAAATGTACCTCCACCTAAGTCAAATACAAGTACTTTTTCTTCTTTTTGCTTGTCAAGTCCGTAAGCAAGTGCTGCTGCTGTAGGCTCGTTTATTATTCTTTTTACTTCCAATCCTGCGATTTCACCGGCATCTTTTGTTGCCTGTCTCTGTGCATCTGTAAAGTATGCAGGAACTGTGATTACAGCTTCTTTAACTGTACTTCCCAAATATCCTTCCGCATCTTTTTTTAATTTTTTTAGTATCATTGCTGATATTTCCTGCGGTGTATAATCTTTTCCGAATATTGTTTCTTTATGATTTGAACCCATATGTGTTTTTATTGACATTACTGTAGATTCAGGATTAGTAATAGCTTGTCTTTTAGCTATTTCTCCTACTATAATTTCTCCGTTTTCTTTTATATTTACTACCGAAGGAGTTGTTCTTCCGCCTTCAGCATTAGGTATTATAGTAAAGTTTCCGCCTTCCATTACTGCTACGCATGAATTTGTTGTCCCTAAATCTATTCCTATTATTTTACTCATATCTATTTCTCCTTTTTGTTATTTAATTTTTTTTATTTACTTTTACCATTGCCGGTCTTATTACTTTTCCTTTTAATTTATATCCTTTATTAAAGACATCAAGAACTACATTATTCTCTTTTTCATCTACATTTTCTACCATCATCGCCTGATGTTCATAAGGATCGTATTCTTTATCGGCTGCATCTATCTCTTCCAGTCCTTCCGATACCAAAACTTCTTTTATTCCTTTCAGTACCATATCCAGACCGGATAAAAGTGAATCTACATCTTTATTTTCCTTAGAAGCCGATACCGCTCTTTCAAGATTATCCACATTATCAAGAATTTTGAGTATTAAGCCCTCTGCTGCGAATTTTTTCATTTCAGCAAGCTCATTATCTTTTCTTTTAGAATAATTCTGAAAATCGGCAAGCTTTCTTGTATAAGCTGATTTCCATTCTTCCAGTTCTTTTTCCAGTATGTTTATCTTTGTTATCATTTCATCCTGAACCGCTTCTTCCTGAACTGTTTCCTGTGTATTATCTTCCATATTTTCCACAGGTGCTTCACCGTTCATTCCGTTGGTTTTGTTGTCTTTTTCCATTATTCACTCCTTTTATTCTATTTTTTTCATCATTTTCTTAACCTCTGCTGATACATGGTTTACCAGTCCTACCGTTTTGGAGTATTCCATACGCTTAGGGCCGATTACCCCTATAATTCCTTTAGAACCTTCCACTGTGTAAACAGAAAAAACGAAACTAAAATCTTCCAGTTCTCTTACGTTAAAGTCCTCGCCGAAAACTATATATACTTCTCCGTTTTTGTATTTATCAGTTTCAATCAGCTTTACGAATATGGACTTAAGATAATCCGGCCGGTTCAGAAGTTTTGCCCTGTCTATTACCGCTTCTACATTTGTAGCATTGCTTTCCAGTAAGTTTGATATTCCGTCAAAAAATATTTTTTCCCTTTCATTACTGCTCTTATCTTCTATTTTCATATGTTCAAATTTATTCATTTTTTGCAGTAATTTTTCCAGCTCTGATACTGTAAAGGTTATTTTTTGCTCTGTCATCAAACGGTTTAATATAGAATTAGACTCTCTTACCTCTGCTTCAGTAACAGGATTTTCATAGTAAAGATTTATTGTTCTTACATGCGAGTTATTCATGACTATCACTGCCAATGACATATAATTATTAACATGAACCAGCTCCACCTTCTTTATGCTCTCTTTTTTTATAAAAGGCTCTATTACTATCCCTGCATACGAAGTTATCTTAGACAGAAGCTTTGAGGTTTCTTCCATTATGCTGTCAATCTGATTTATCTTATTTTTATATACTTCTTCTATTCTTTTTTTCTCATTCAGGGAAATTTTCCTTATTTTTATCAATTCTTCTACATACAACTTATAACCGCTGTTTGTAGGGACTCTTCCCGAAGAAGTATGCATCTTCTCTATTAAACCCTGATCTTCTAAATCAGCCATTACATTTCTGATAGTTGCCGAAGATACTCCTATATTATATTTTTTTTCTAAAGTACGAGATCCTACGCTCTCTCCGTATTCCAGATAATGTGTTATTATTGCTGTAAGAATCGCTCTTTCTCTTTCATTCATTACCAAGCACCTTCCTCTGTTAGCACTCATCACCATAGAGTGCTAACTAAACATAATATATTACATTTTTCTGATTTTGTCAATAGTTTTTTTTATTTTTTTTCAATTTTTTTTGGTGTATTATTATTTAGCCCTGCTGTTTTTTATTTTATACGGCTTATTAATTTTTTATCAAATAAAAAAAAGGGTTTTTAGTTTCTGATATGCTTTATCACAAAAAAATATACCTTTCAAAAAAATTAAAAGGTATATCTTCAATATATTATATAAGACCCTGTTATTCAGGATTTTTTTCCAGCTCGCTAAAATCTACTTCTTTCCCGCTTTGTACATTAGATATGTTTTCATTTAACGATCTGTACATTTTATCATTTCCGGTTGTTGACTGGATATAAGTTGCAGACTGTTTTACAGGTATTTTTAATCTTTCAGCTTCTTTGGATGCATCTATATTTGCTCCGAGAAACATAAATGTCCATCCGTTTTTCTTTTGCTGTTCATCAATCATTTTACTTACAGTCGCATATGTGTACTCTTTACTCGCATTTTCCATGCCGTCTGTGGTAATGACAAAAATGACCTTTCTTTTCCCCAGTTTCTTTTCACGTGCTTTTATATCATTTATAGTCTTTCCTATCGCATCAAGCATGGCTGTATTACCGCCTACAGTATAATTATCCGTATTAAGCTCTGCTTTTTCCGGCTTTATGCCGTCAAATAAAACCTTATATTCATGACTGAACAATACAGTGGTTACAATGACATTACTGCCTTTCCCCTGTTCTTTCAGAACTGTATTATAGCCTCCTATAGTGTCTGCTTCAAAACCAGACATAGAACCGCTTCTGTCCATTACAAATACAAGTTCTACAGGCAATGAATCCTTAACTGTCACTGGTTTTACAGCGACAGATCTGGAAAACAATAATGAGAATACAAATAAAAATAAAACACCTGCTAAAATACTTAACTTTTTCATTAATTACCTCCAAAATATTATTTTTTTCTTTATTTTATTACTTTATATAATTCTACCTGACATATTTCAATATGTCAATTTTACATATAAAATATTTATTTTACATTTATTGCTTTTTATACTATAATTCGGCTAAATACTATTTTGGAGGTAATTATGAAGAAATTAATTGTTTTTATTTTATTTTTCACTTCGGCTTTGGTTTTTGCAAAAAGTGATTTTGACAGTGAAAATACATGGCTCTTAGATACTGGAAATGAAGATTACAGAATAATCTACAAAGGAACTGTAAATAAGGAAATTACCGTTGATGATGCCGAACATACACCTAATGATGTTTTATCTGGTGAAACTGTCAGTTATAAAAATATGACAATAACTGCAAACGGGCTTATTACATTTAATAAGTCAAGTTCAGGGTATACTTTTCTGAATTCTATAAAAAATCCCGTGCTTATTCCTTTGAACAATGAATTCAAAAACGCTGATTATATTGAAATTCAAGCTGTTTCCGGTGATTTTTCAATCCTTATTCCGGGAAAAGAATATAAAAAAATAAAAATTTTCAAAATTTCAAAAACAAGAACTGCTGTTCAATACTATAACATGACTTTCCTTTTTTCAAATGACGGTTATACTATCGGAGCAGTGTCAAACGAAGAGCAGTAATATCTGGACAGACACCTTTTAAAACGTCTGTTTTCTTTCTGAAATATAAAAAGGACTATAGTCAAATTTTTTGATATAGTCCTTTTAATTACTATCTGAAATAAAATTATTTTATCCTTCTGAACTTATCCCCCTCAAAAATAAGATCAGGATTTCCTCTCTCTATTTCGTTTTTAACAGACCAGATTTTCATCTCCTCTTCTTTTTGGTGATAAATCTCCATATTAGTCAGTTTTTCTTCCAGTTTTTTTACAGCTGCTTTTTTATTGGCATATTGAGTTCTTTCTTCTCTGGAAACTATGGAAATTCCAGTGGGAATATGTTTTATCCTAACTGCGGTTTCCAGTTTATTTACATTTTGACCGCCGTTTCCGCTGCTTCTCATAGTTGTTATTTCTATTGTTTTTTTACTGATGCTTTTATTTAAAAACTCATTTTCTTTGATTAAAACTGATTTTATATACCAGTTTTTTCTTCTGTGATTTTTTCTGTAGATACTTTCATTTATCCATAAAATAGTTCCGGTATATATATTGGTAAATTTTGTGTTTTCTTTTATCTGCAAAACAACCGACCTGAATGTTTTCGGTTTGTTTCCGGCTTCACTTTCTATATACCTGTATTCTATATTATACTTTGCAAATTCTTTTTTCAAATATTTAAAATATTCATATACTGCTTTTTCACATTCTTGGGGACCATTTCCCGAACTTATTATCATCCGCATGTTCTCTACCTCTTAAAAGTAATAAGAGGCTTCAGAGAAGCTACAATCTCTATCATATCATGACTGATAAGATCTTGAATTACTCTTTCTATATTTTTATATGCTTCCCTTGATTCTTCAAACAATACTTTTCTGTCAGAATATATAAGATTCTTATTCATCTGTATTATTTTATTTTTCCCGTGAATCTTCAGCATTCTGTCTTTGGATCCCTCACGCGTCCATTTTCTCCCTGCACCGTGAGATATTGAATAGCAGTACTTCGAAAGATTTTCTTTTGGCTTTACAATATATGAAAGACTGTCTCGTGTTCCGGCAATCACTATCATTCCTGCATCAGAAGGCGCTGCACCTTTTCTGTGAATATATATCTGTGAACCCATCTCCGTTTTTTCCGCTATCATATTATGCGAACTGTCCAATATCAGATCAGGCTTACCTTTACCCGTTACTTTCAGGAGCTTCTCCGCTATTACTTTCCTGTTTGCCTTTGCATATGCTGCGGCATCATTATGCTCTCTCATATATTCGTCAAATTCCGCACTGCCTTCTTCCAAAGGAAGCATTCCGTGATTTTCCAGATATTTTTCAAGTATGACCTGCCCGTATATTCTTGAACCGCTGTGTATCAAAAGCATAAGATTATCTTTGCTTATACCTGACTTTTCAAATTCATCCTTCAGATATATTTTTTCTATTTTCTGGAATTCGGCAAAATGATTTCCCGAACCAATTGTTCCGAGTTTTTCTATATGGGGAAATTCATATTCTGATAAGTCAGCTTCTATATCTTCCATGTGCTTTACCCTGCTCAGATCTCTTATAAAATTTTCCCTTTTAAATTTTTTCATTTTTACTTTTGTGTCAAACAGTGCTATTCCGCATCCGATATCTGACCCTGTAAGATACGGATATATCTTTTTCTCTGTTATAAAAGCTGCTCCTACAGGTACTCTTCCTGCATGCAAATCAGGCAGCCCTGTTATTCTTATCATCCCGTCGAGTTTTTCATATTTTTTCAGCTGTTCTACAGCATTGCTCTCTATCCAGGACTTTTCATTTCTTACTATGTTTATCAATTTTATTCTCTCCTGTTTTTTAGTGTTATTTTTTCATTCGAGAGAATAACAGAACATGTTTATCCTCTCATGCTCCATTTATCTATTTTCATTAAAACCATCTCCTTCTATTTCATATACAGCACTTATTCTACCATATACATCATATATAAATCAAGTTTTTCTTATCTTACAAAAGAAACAGACAGATGATAATCTGTACGAACATACCTGATTACAGATTATCCTCTGCCCATATTTCAATTTCTCTCATTGATTTTTCAAGTTCTTTTCCTTTTTTGGTCAGTTCATATTCCACTTTTACCGGAATTCTGGTATATACATTCCTCTTCACAAGCTGAAGCCGTTCCAGCTCTTTTAAGCGCTCTGCCAATACTCTGTCGCTTAATTCGGGAATATTTCTTCTTATATCCGTAAATCTCATAGGATCTTCCAATAGTGTGTATAATACCAGACCTGACCATTTTTTACCCAGAATTTCAAATGCTTTTTGAATTTTTATAAGTACCACTTCCCTCCCCCCTGTGTCACATTTCATATAATATATTGTATATTTTTACCGCTGAAATGTAAATACCATAAAAAGAGTATATTATATATAAAAAAAAGTATTTTTTACCAAAAATTATCTTATAAAAAGTAAGTTAATAATCATTTTATACCGAAATTAAAAAAGGACTCTGCATATATACAGAAAACTGCTTTTTTATTATGTATTTATTCATTATTAAAATAGTGGAAGAAAAAAGCATTAATACAAAAAAATACTATTTTTCGGCTATTTTTTTGTATCCTTTGCTTGTATATTTTTATATTTCAGTAATCAAATCTGTCTATTTACAAATTATATAATTGAAAATATATTTATATTTGACTTTTAAGCTCTAAAGTCGTACAATAAGATGAATTTTTCAACCATATGTTTTTTACATATAAATTTATAAAGGAATATTGATCCGCAATGATAAAATTTAATGTCCGGTTTCAGTTCAATTTTAGTAATATTATAAATAAGAATGTAAAGTCTTTTTCTAAGCAGGCACATTCTTATTTTGACGACCGTATAAAAAATATAGATATTTTCATTGCTGAAAGCCAGGACTGGTTTAATAATCTTAATTTTGATTTTCGCCTTAATAAAAACATAAGGGCTTTTTCAAAACAAGCGTCTTCTTATTTTGACGGCAGTCTGAGCTATATAAATGAAAAGTTCGAAAATTCCAATATAAAAACTTTATCGAGACAGGCGTGTTCATATTTTGACGAACATGTAAAAAATATAGATCTTGTAATTTCCGAGAAACAAAACTGGTTTTCTGAAAAAACAAACAAAATTACTGATTTAATTAAAAAAAATCACGTCTTTGGCGGTAAGAAAATTATGCTTCTTGATGATAAGCATGCCGGCTTTATTTTAGAAAAGCTTGATGATTTTCACTTTGTAAATCATTTTGATTTCCCTTCGTTTTTTTTGATTAAATTTATAAGAAGGCTTTTGGAACTGGTAAAATTATCAAGACTTATAATACTGTCTAAAAAGAATTTTTATTCTTTTGAAGTAACACAGATAAGGATTGTAAGGGCTCCGCCTTTTATTTAGATTATCCGAAAAATTATTTTAAATAGGAGGAGAAATGAAAGGAATTCGTATAGGAAAATACAATATAGACATCCCTATTATTCAGGGCGGTATGGGAGTAGGAGTGAGCTGGGATCAGCTGGCCGGTACTGTTTCTTCACTTGGAGGACTTGGTACTATTAGTGCAATATGCAGCGGTTATTACAAAAATATGCAGTTTATTGATAAACAGGTTGACGGAAGACCACTTGATACTGTGAATACTTATTCTGCAAGAGCTCTTGAAGAAATTTTTAAAAACGCAAGAAAGATATGCGGTGACAAACCGCTGGCTTGTAATATTTTACATGCTATTAACGATTATCAGAGAGTAGTGAAAGATGCCGTAAAAGCCGGAGCTAATATAATAGTTACAGGTGCAGGACTTCCGCTGGATCTTCCTTCCCTTGTGGCAGATAATCCTGACGTTGCCATTATTCCTATAGTTTCATCAGACAGAGCATTGAGAATTATAGCCAAAAAATGGAAACAGTCTGCCGGGCGTCTTCCTGATGCAGTTATTGTAGAAGGGCCTAGAAGCGGCGGACACCAGGGAGCAAAAAAAGACGAGTTATTCTCGCCTGAACATCAGCTGGAAGCTATTCTTCCACAGGTAGTGGCCGAAAGAGACAAGCTTGGAGACTTTCCTGTAATAGCTGCAGGAGGAATATTTGACAAAGACGATATAGAAAAAATGATGGCTCTCGGAGCTGACGCAGTTCAGCTGGGTACCAGATTCATAGCTACCCCGGAATGTGATGCCAGTGATGAATTTAAGCAGATGCTTATTAATTCAAAAGAAGAGGATATGGTAATAGTAAGCTCTCCTGTGGGATACCCCGGGCGTGCAATGAGATCACACCTGACTGAAAACCTAAAACCGGGAGAAACACCTATAAAATGTATCAGTAATTGTATCTTCCCTTGTAAGAGAGGAGAAGGTGCCAGAAAAGTCGGTTACTGTATCGCTGACAGTCTAGGGGATTCATATCTTGGAAGACTTAAAACAGGTTTGTTCTTCTCAGGAGCGAACGGATACAGAGTTAATAAAATGATGTCTGTGAAAGAACTTATTGATGAGCTGCTAAACGGACCAAAATAGAAAATATTTTACAATAACATCAAAAATTAATAAATATTATAATTAACAGGGATTTTCCCTGTTTTTTTTATGTCTTTTTTCTAAAAAAATATATTCAACGGTCTTTACTAATTAAAAAACTAATTTCAATATTTATAAATAATTATTTTCTAAAAAATAAGAAAGCATGTTTATTTATATTAAAATTGACTATAAAGCTGAAATTTAGTAAAATGGTTATATTATTATGTTTCTAAAATAGCAATATTGAAAATTTTTTTAAGTTTTTAACATTTATTTTAAAGGAGGGAAATAAAAAATATTCTTTATTTCATTAAAAAAATATAATCACAATTCTGTACTCAGCTCTTACTCATAACATGGATATTCATTAATATAAAAAATAAAAAGAAAATTGAGAAATATTAAAACAATATCTAAGACAGCTGTCAAAAGCCATAGAGGTATCTGACAATTACTGATAAAAAGTCTGAATACAGAAAATAAAAAATCTGCTGTTTTAAAATCAAGCAGTACGAAACAGAAAATCATATACATTAATACGGGAGGAATAATGAAAAAAAATAAAAAATTATTAATATCATTTCTGGCAATGAATGCAATATTACCGTCTTATGGAGCAGCAGCATCTGCTTCCTTAACTACAAAATACGACAGAATGTACAATAGTATTGTAAAAAGTATAGATAAAGGAAGCTCAAGTGAAAAAACTTACCAAACACTTGAACGAATACTCAAACAAAAAAATAAAGAATTAAAAGATTTATATCTGCAGGGAGATTATATAGTAAAACCTGAATATCTGGAGTGGCAGGTATTTTTTACAGGTTTCTATGATGAATACAGCGAGGGGCAGGATAATACCAAGGAAAATGCCAGCTATCACTCAAAAGTAACTGGTTATTACGATGTAAACGGAAATTATGTAATGACAAGCGGAAGTATAAACGGTTTGTCCGGAAAACCACATCGTCCATTACAGCAGCCGAAAGAAATAGATATGGGAATAGGGATACAGGTAAGAGAACCAAACAGACAGCCGATATCACTGGGAGTATCAAAACCTTCAATGCCCAAGGTAACACCGCTGTCTCCTGCCAGCCCTGCAGTAGGCGCAATAAATCCGATATTACCGCCGCTGACATCATTCTCAGTGCCGACAATAGCCGCGCCGACTACACCATTACCGGTAACGATAACACCGCCGTCTATCAGCACAGTAGTTGTCAGCGGTTTTAATCCTGTAAATCCTGTAATTGCAATTCCGGCAACTTTCACTCCTCCGGCATTGGACAAGATATCAACAGGATTTTCTCAGGGCGCGGCATTAGGGGTAAATGTAGAAAATAATATTTTGGGAAATGCTTCAGCCAGTCCTGTAGGCGGAGGAACCACAGTCGTCAAAGTAAGAGATGCCAATTTTGATATTTCAGGTGTTGGTTTTAACTGGAGCGGATATAATGATTCGACAAGCAGCAGCGGAACACAGGCTGTAGGTACTGTTACCAGCAATTACAAACATACATTTTTGAATGCATTGGCAGGTTCCTATACAATAAGCGGAAATTGGGAGTTCAGAAATGAAACTACCGTAAGTTCGCCTAATACTACAAGATTTGTAAGTGTAAATCATGCTTACGGGGCAAAAACCCTGAATACTGTTTTTGAAATAGCAGCAGGATCAAATGTAAGTTTATATGGAAGAACAGACGGACATATGACTGTGGGTATAGAATATCAGTCTTATGATGCACTCCCTGCAAAAGCAATAAATAATGGGGTTATTACACTGGAAAGCGGAAAAAACCTTTTTGGAATGACTGCTATGATAGAAAAATACGCATACACAAGTACAAGCAGACGTCCGCTGGAAGAGTCAACTTTGGAAAATAAAAATAAAATAATAATAAACAGTGAGGACAGTATAGGAATAGATTTTGCACAATATACTTACAGTCCTACCGGAAGAGCTCTTACACTTTATGTGGGAATCGGAAATATCGATATAAACGGACAGCATAATTACGGCTTAAGAGTTCCTACAGTATTTGACAATCAAACAAATGGAACTAAATATTTCGATGAAACCCTGATAGACGGATCTGGCGGTGTAATAAAAGTAGCCGGAACAGAAAACGTAGGAATTTCACTTTCCAAAAGAATAACAGGCTCAACATTAGTTGCAGGAGTACAAGGTCTTGCAGCTTCAAACAGTTCTGATATAATAGGAAATATAAGAAATCTGAGAATTTTAGTTGACGGAACAAAAGGAGTCGGAATTTTAAGAAATGAAAACTTTGTCACGACAACAACAGGTGAAATAGAATTAAACAATACTCATATACAGAGTTTAGGATTTGGAGATAATGCCCAAAACAGTGTTTTAATCCGGAATGATAAATATGGTGTTGCTCTGAATAAAAACATAACTATCGATAATACTAACGCAGTGAATACAGCAACAGACAATGTCGTGATGCTTGCCAATGACAAAAACAGTCTTGGCGGCAAATTAACATATGTAAATAATAAAGCCGGAATTACAATTGGAAGTAATCTTCAGCAGGCAACCGCTCTTTTATCAATGAACGGCGGACATGCTTTGAACAGCGGATCAATAACTATAAACGGAATGAAATCACAGGGAATTTCAGTATTCGGAGCATCCGCAGGAACTATTTCCACAGGTGAAAACAGCGGGTCAATAACAATCAGCGGAAAAGACTCCCTTGGTATATATAACACAGGAACATTTGCGATGTCAGGCGGGCAAATAATATCCGGAGCAGAAAATTCGATAGGGGTATATTCTGAAGGAAATGCCTCAGTTACAAATATAAGCGGCGGAAATATAACAGCGCAAAATGGAGGAATGGCATTCTATTCCGGTAATAACGCAACGATAAATGTAGCAGGATCAAATATAATTACAGCAAAGGCTGGAGGATTAGCATTTTATAATCATGCCAGCGGAAGTACTGTAACAGGAAAATACAATATAACAGCTCCTTCATCTTTAAAAGTAGAGGCTGGCGGAATGCTTCTTTATGCAAAAGTAAATTCGTTAACTGACATACCGACCTTAGCCGGTGCTATAAAAGGAGCATTCAGCAATGCCTATAACATGACAGCCAATATGGACGCAGGTTCAAATATAATGTATATAGATTCACCCGGAGGATCAGCGAATATTCTAAATTTTACAGGTCTGCCTGATATGACAACCAGCTTTTTTAATTTCAGCGGAACAGGGTATAATCAGTATGTAATGAATGGCTTTGATCTGACACTTAACGATACTGCACAATCAAATTTAGATACCGGTGCATACGGGAAAATACAGTTTATTAATTCAGACATAACCGTGGCAAGCGGTGTAGATGTAAAAGGTACTGCTGCCGAGCAGGTTGCCATAGCACAGAAAAACAAAATCGGAAATCCTGTGTCTGGAAGAAAAGTAGAAAATAACGGAAATATTATATTATCAGGAAATAAATCTACGGGAATAGCCGGAGATTATATAACAATGACTAATAACGGTTCTGTAAAACTAGGAACAAATTCAGTAGGAATGTATATTTCAAATGGCAGCGATTCTCTGAATAACGGGCTAATAGAATTAGGTTCGGGTTCTGTGGGAATGTACGGGAAAAATGATTTTGGAAGCACTGCTGCGGCTTATGGAAATCGAAAAATAGATATTGAAAATCAAAAAGATATAAAAACTATAAGCGGCGGAGTAACAGGAGATGCCTTTGGTATTTATGCAAATAATGCATTAGCTCTTTCAGATTCAACAGTTAATTTAACTTCAACATCAAATATAGATTTAAAAGGGGCAGGAAAGGTTATAGGAGTTTACCTGAAAAAAACAGATGTCACAAATGCAGGAACAATAAAAGCAGAATCTGCTTCAGGAGGAAGCTCTATAGGAATTTATGGAGATGAAAGTACATCAACCTCAATAACAGGAAGTATCGAAGTTACCGGCGGTTCAGGAACAGGAATTTATCTGAAAAATTCTAATATGAGCAGCGGTGCGGCAGTAAAAGTAGATGGTGTAGATACTGGAATAGGTATGTATGTGGAAGCTACAGCCGGGAATACTTCATCAGGAACAAATACAAACACAATATCCGTCGGAGATAATGTAACAGGAATGTATGGTATCGGAGCATCAGCAGGTAATACAGGAACTATAACAAACAGCGGAACTATACAGTCTCTGCCGCTATCAGCAGATAAAGCAATCGGTATGTATATAGGTGCACATGGCTCAGGAGTCAATGCCGGGAATATAAGGCTGACAGCTGTAGGAACTGATAAAGATCAGGTAGGTATATATAATCAGTCAGGGACTTTCAGTATGGGAAGCGGTAATATAGAAGTATATTCACAAAACGGAGCAGGGCTTTATGCCAAAGCCGGAACTGTAAATAATCTGTCAGGCGGAATAATAAAGACAGGAAGCGGAGCAATAGGACTTTATGCAGATAACGGAGCAACAATACAGCTGTCGGGAACATACAAATCAGTAGTGGATAACGGAGGTATATTTGCTCTGAATAATGGTTCGGGAAATATAAATATACCTGTAGGAAATAATATAGTAGTGGATGTAGAAGCAGGAGGAATGGCGTTTTCATCCACAGGAGCCCTGAATACATATCTGAGCAGCCTAGTAACAGGCGGAGGAACACTGGAAGTAAATCTGAAGGATCCTACTTCAAAACTGGCTATACTTGATACGCCGGGAACAATACTGCTTAGCTCACTGGGATCTGCATATGCTCCGGGAGCAACGATAACACCGCAGGTAAAAATATCATCATCAAGTAATCCAAACTATACACCGTTTTCTATAACAAAAGGAACTTTGATAGTAGATCAGGCAGTAAGCCTGAACAATGCAGCAGATTCATATAATAAATCAGATTTCATAAATTCAAGTGTAGATGTAAATTCATCAATAACAGGTTCAAATGCCGGACAGCTGGCAGTAGGACAGGTAAACTACGGAACAGGAGCAGCTCCTGTTGATAGAGCAAGAATAACAATAAACAATAATAATGTAATAGATATGTCGGGAAATAATTCTACAGGGATATTGGCAGATTTTGGAGATATAACAAATACAGGAGCCGGAAGCTTTATAAAAGTAACAGGAGAAGAATCAGTAGGAATATACGGAGCAAACGGAACTGTGATAACAAATGCGGGAACAGTAAATATAGGAAATAAAAGTGTAGGAATATATGGAGTAAACTATTTAACTACTCCGGAATTATATGGAAACGGAACAATAAACATAAATAATAACGGAAATATAATTTCAACAGGGACAGTACATGGAGGCTACGGGATATATGCGAATAATACAGCACTTCCGGCAGCGAGTTCATTAATAACACTTGGAACAGGCTCAAATATAGATGTATCAAGCGGTGCGGCAGGAATAGGAATATATGCAGTAAATTCGACATTGAATATAGACGGAAATATAACAGTGGGAAAAGACGGAGTAGGAATTTATGCAAGCGGAAGTACAGGGAATATAAACGGCGGAACAATGTCACTGAACGGAGATAACGCAATAGGCTATTACCTGACAAACGGAAGCAGCTTCACAAATCTCGGAGGAACGATAGCAGTAAACGGACAAAACATAACATTAATGATAACAGATTCAAGTTCAAATATAAATCTGTCAACACCGTTTACAGTAACTTCAGCACCAGGTTCAACATATGTAGTAGGAAATATGATAGGCGGGGATTTCTATAATAATACATCTGCAACATTAGGTTCAAACGGATCATTAATAAATGGAATCGGGACAGCAGCATTATTTGGTTTATCTTCAAATATAAATTCAACAGGAACAAATGTATCGGGAATGGTATTAAGCGGTCAGCATTTGGGAGTACCGGGTCATGTGGTGTCAGGATCAGGAATAACAGTAAATGAAGAAGGAACGAATTTAGGATCAATAACGCTTGGAGATTCATCAGCAGGAATGTATCTGACAGGGGGAGCAAGAGGAAGAAATGAAGGAACAATAACATTAACTAATAATTCAGTAGGAATATATGCAGAAGGAGCAGGCTCGCATATAGTGAACAATAACGGAATTATTACAATCGGCCAGGAATCGACTGGAATGTTCCTAAAAGACGGAGACACTATTTTGAATTCAGGTATATCGGAAATAAACAGCGGAAGTCAAAAAGCAGTGGGAATATATTCGGAAAATTCAGCATTATTACCGACAACAATAATAAACAGCAATAAAATAAGCTTAACCGGGGACCAGTCAATAGGGATATACACAGCCGGAGCTAATAGTATAGTCCATGCAGGTACAATATTAATAGGTAATTCTGCAAGTCAGACACAGCCGGGTGTAGGAATCTATGCTGATAACATAAACAGTAATATTCATAATATGACATCTAGTGCAGTAAATGTAGGAGATAATGGAGTAGGAATCTATAATAAGAACGGAAATATAACAAATGACGGAGCAATAACAGCAGGAAACGGCGGAACAGGTATATATTCAGAGGGAGGAACAATAATTTTACACCCCGGATCATCAATAACAGTGGGTCAGAATGACGGAGTGGGAGTATATGCAGTAAATCAGACAGGAATGGTACTAAATGATTCTACAGTATCAGTGGGAGACGGATCATACGGATTTGTATTCACAGGAAGTACAGCCCCGTCATTTATAAATAATCAGTCATCAGTAATAGGAAATAACAGTATATTTGTATTTGCTGATTCTGTACTGGCAGCGGATAACAGCGGAACACTGACAATGACAGGATCAGATAACATAGGGTATTACCTGAAAAACGGCGGATCTTTTATAAATAATGCAGATATAACAGGTAATACAGGAGTTTCGAATATAGGAGTATATGCCAAAAATGCAGGTATAATAAATAATGCAGATATAATATTAGGAGATTCAAATTTAGTAGAACACATAGATTCAAATGGAGAAAAATATAAAACGGGCTATTCAGTGGGAATATACGGTGAAAATTCTAATATAACGAATAATGCAGGCAAAACTATACAGGTAGGAAAAGACGGGATAGGGATTTATGTAAAAGGAGCAGGTTATACAGCGGAAAACAGAGGAATTATAAATGGTTTCGGAGATAATGCCAAGGGAATATTTGCAGCAGAGAATGCAGTAGTAAATAACTATGGTACAATTAATATGACTGGTGAAGGAGTAATAGGAATAGCAGGACAGAGCGGAGCCCAGATATACAATCATGTCGGATCAATAATAAATGTAACCGGTAATGATGTGGCAGGAATATATCTGGCTGGAGATGATACTAAGCTGGTAAATAACGGAACTATAAATATAACGGGAACAGGAATGGGAATACTGTACACTTCTACTGTAGACAAAAACAATGTAACAGATAGTACTGGCACAACACAGGGATATACATCAAAACAGTATGAAGCTGACAGAATGCCGACTTTAACAAATACTGGAGTAATAAACATAAATGTTGGAGGGAACTTTAATTATGACGGAATAAGAGTAATAGTAACAATAGATCCTTCTACAAATACTCCAACTACAAATTCATCAAGTCAGGTAGGGTTCGGCGGTGTAATACCGGACAGACTGGAAGTAGCTCCTGATTTTGCCACTGGAACAGCTTCAGACAGATATGTATTTGAAAATATATTCAGAGGTGCGACAGGAAAAGGAAAATATATATCACAGTCATTAACATGGACAGCAACAGCAGACGGATCAAATATGGTAATGACAAGAAAAGCATATACAGAATTTACAGACGGCTTGTGGTACGAAGATTTTGGAAGAGAGATGAATGAGAAATATGCTGTTACTTATGGTGAGGGAAGAAAAATATTTGATAAGATCAACTACATAGCAAATGAAGCAGATTTCAGACATATAATGTCAAGTCTTGCTGGAAATGTATATGCTAATATAAATCAGAGAGAATATGACATAGCAAAGGCATTTGAAGAATCACTGCACTCAAACAACACAAAAGAAAATGTAAAAATAAGTGTAATAGCTGGAAAAGGAAAGAACAAAGAAGAAACAGACGGAGTAACAGGTTATGATTATACAACAACAGGAGTATTGGCATTGAGAGAAGTAGAGAGAACATATAAGCATACATTCGGCTATTCACTGGGATATGTTCATACAGGCTTTGAATTCAAAGATGGAAATGAAAGTGAAGAATGGGTAGATACAATCCAGCTGGGAGTACATAATAAGTATAGATCAAATGGATGGAAAATAGTAAATGATTTAACAGGAAGAGCAAGTATTCATAATGTGGATAGAAATATAGACTGGCCAAGTCCTAACAGCAGATCAGAAATGAATGGATCGTATGAAACATACAGCATAACAAGTGACAATATACTAGGGAAAGAATTCGGACTTGGAAAAAAGGCAAGCCTGATGCCTTATGGAGCATTCAGAGCAATGTATGTGACAAGACCTGCATTTAATGAAAGTGGACTGGAAGCCCTTGAGGTGGAAGGAAATGATGCATGGAGTGCGAAGCCTAGAGCAGGGGTAGAGCTGAAAGGAGCAATACCTTTAGGAGCTAACACAGCATGGCAGTTAAAAGGAACTCTTGATCTTGCCTATGAGTACGAGCTTGCGGATCTTAATGAAAGAGAAAAAGCGAGACTCATAGCAGTAGAAGACGGCTATCATAAATTATCAAAACCTGAAGATGAAAAAGGAACATTCAGAACAAAAGCAGCAATAGGGTTAGAGGTAGAAGACAGATATGGAATATTCCTTACAGGAGAGTATTCAACAGGAAATGATAAGGAAGATGATTACAGAGCAGGAGTAACATTGAAAGCAGTATTTTAATTTACAAAAATGTTAAAGCGGAGTGTTTCCGGGAAATGTTCAATCCGGAAACACTCATTTTTTATTACTGTAAATATAGTGTGACTAAAAAAGTCAGTTTGAATTTATTTTGAACAGATTTTTTCTGTTGAAATAAATAAATGCAAAAATATATTTTTAATATATTTTAATAAGGAAAATGTGTTATAATATAAAAGATTCAAAAATAAAACAATGTAGATGAAACACAAGGAGAAAAAATGAAACTATCAGATTTTGATTTTGACCTGCCAGATAATTTGATAGCACAGAGTGCTATGGAACCGAGAGATCATTCAAAGTTAATGGTACTTGAGAAGAATAAGCAGCTCATAGAGCATAAAAAGTTTTATAATATATCCGGCTATCTGAAAAAAGGAGATGTTCTTGTAGTAAACAGAACAAGGGTTATTCCTGCCAGATTATTCGGAAAGAAGGATACTGGAAGTATTCTTGAATGCTTTTTATTAAAACGTATTGATTTAAATACATGGGAAGTCCTTTTGAAACCTGCCAAAAAACTGAAAATCGGACAAAAGCTCGTTTTTCTTGAGGGAAAACTGGAAGCAGTTTTGAAAGAAGTAAAAGACGACGGAAACAGAATACTGGAATTTATATATGAGGGGAATTTTGAGGAAATACTTGATGAATTGGGTGAGATGCCGCTTCCGCCTTATATTACTGAAAAACTGAAAGATAAGAACAGATATCAGACAGTATATGCTAAAGAGGGAGAGTCAGTGGCAGCACCTACAGCAGGACTGCATTTCACAAATGAGCTTTTGGAAAAATTGAAAGATTCCGGAGTAGAGCTGACAGAGATATACCTTGATGTAGGGCTGGGAACATTCAGACCCGTACAGACAGAAAATATACTGGAACACAAAATGCATCATGAAAAATATTATATTCCGGAAGAAAGTGCAGAGATTATTAACAGAGCCAAGAAAGAGGGCAGAAGGATTGTTGCTGTGGGGACGACCACTGTGAGAACACTGGAATCCTCTAATAACGGGGCAGAGGTAATTTCGGGCGATGGCGAAACAGATATATTCATATATGGAGATTATAAATTTAAAATAGTAGATGCCCTGATTACGAATTTTCATCTGCCGAAATCAACTCTGCTTATGCTTATATCCGCATTTGCAGGAAAAGATTTTATTTTTACGGCGTATGAAACTGCGATTCAGGAAAAATACAGATTTTACAGTTTTGGAGATGCAATGTTTATATATTAATTTTTTTATAAAAATAAAAAATTATAAGGTGTTTTATGACTAACATTAAAAAATTAATTTTTAATATAAAAAGCAGAAAAATAATAGAAATATCAAAGATAATTCTGAAAGATAAATATCATGAATTTGAAAAATATATATATTTATTTTATGGTGATAAAAAGAAATATACAGAGGAAATTTTTAAACATAAAGAAGTATTTGGAAATAATACTGATAATACAAATATTTATACAGTTTTGAAAAAATTTGCCGTATACTACAGCTTGGGAGTTCTTTATTACAGAGAAGATATATTTGATAAAGAAGCAGAATGGAACAGAGCAGCAGAAATGTTTGATATTTTATTTCAGGAGATACTTACTCAGGAAGTAATATTGGAAATATTGAGAAAATGTTTTTTTACTGACAGGAGATACAGCGCGGAATTATTCTTTGACTTTATTTCAGAGGTATTGGAAGCAAATAACCTGAAAATGTATTTTTTGGATGATGGTTCAGAGTTATTTTTATTTTTTGTTTTGAAAAAGGATATAAGGATAAAATATGGAAATTTTTCGGAATTTTTATTGAATAACAGGAAAAAAACTGAAAATTTGATATATTTTATAGGAAAACAATGAAAATAGAAACAGGGAGGAATTGTGAAAAAAGTAATTGTATTTTTATTATTTTCAGTATTGTGTTTTTCTGAAAATATTATTGCAGAATCTAAATTTATAAATGTTGGAAATTTAAAAATAGTACGTGAAGAAAATATAAAAATAGCAAAAGAAATTATAGATATAAAATTTTTGAAAGATAATAAAATATCAGTAAAAACAAGGTATATTTTAGAGAATACAGATAACAGAGATATAAAGGAAACATATATTTTTTCGCTGGATCAATATCTTGAAAAGACACCAAATAAGTATATTGAAAAAATAAAATATAAAATCGGAGAAAATGACGTTCCGAATTTGCGTGCAGTAATAAATTTTGAAGAGGATGGCAGCAAAATACAGAGAGAATGGTTCGGCATAGGGGGAAAAATTCATACAGGAAAGTCAATAGTAATGCAGATTTCCTATATATTAAAAAATATAGAGGAGAAAGAGCTGAATTATAGTTTTAAAATAAAGAATAATTTTTTGGAAAACAAAGCTGATGTTCTGGAAATAAATATAGACAAGGGAGACAAAAATATAAGCTCAATCACTTACGGAGTATATGAATTTTATGAAAATTCCGATGGAACTTATTATATGAACGCCAAAGATGTATTACTGGACGGAATACTCACGATAAAATATGAGTAGACAGGGAGAATTTATGAAAAAAAAAGAGACAAAGTATTCTCTTGAGAAAGAAATAAGGGAAGCACTTGCTTCGGGCAGAAGTCAGAAAAGTATTTACAACACTTTGAAAGACGGGAATGATGATAGTGTTCTTGCTGATAAAGTGGCTGAGTATCTTCCGCTAGAGGTAAGAAATAAGACAAAATATTATAACTATATAATTATATTTCTGTTAGTGATAAATGCAGTATTAAGCATGAATTTTCTGGTAATTATACTTGCCTTTTTTCTGTTTTTTTATCTGAAGGAAGGAAATGGTTTTGGATACAGAATTATGTTTTTATTTTCTCTTTTGAATATAATGTATGCATTTTATACAGATAAAACAGGTCTTGTTCATGTGAAAACAGTATTATGGAGTTTACTTGGAATATCAGGAATATTGTTTTATAAACTCGTATTTAAGAATAAGACAATATCAGGAAAAGTAAAAAAAGATAAAAACGATAATTATATATTTTTAGATTAAGGTGGTATTATGAGAGTAGTAGCTGGAAGTGTTAAAAATAAAAAACTGAAAACCAAAGAAGGAAGAGAAACAAGACCTACGCTTGAGCGTGTGAAAGAGGCTATTTTCAGCATAATAAGTGATGAAATAACTGACAGCAGCTTTCTGGATTTGTATGCAGGTACCGGGAGTATAGCAATAGAGGCTTTAAGCCGCGGAGCAAGAAGAGCAATATTAATAGAGCAGGATAAAGAAGCACTTAGAATAATTATAGAAAATATAAATAACTGTGGTTTTGAAAATATATCAAGAGCATATAAGAATGACGTAATTCGTGCATTGGAAATATTACAGAGAAAGGGCGAGCTGTTTGATATAATATTTTTGGATCCTCCGTATAAAGAAAATATATCTTTTGATACGCTGAAAAAAATTTCAGAGTGCAAAGTCTTAAAAAAAGAGGGGATTATCATCTCGGAACATGGAAATTATGAAAAGCTTCCTGATGAGATAGGTGACCTTGTTAAATATGACGAAAGAGATTATAACAAAAAAATTCTGTCTTTTTACAGATATAAATAAAAATTTGAAGAGGTGATTTTATGTCAGCAAAGAAAAAAAATTTTGAAGAAAGAATACTGGAAATTGATGAAATAATAGAAAAGCTTGAAGCAGGTGAATTATCTCTGGATGATTCTATAAAAGAATATGAAAAAGCAATAAAGCTCATAAAGGAGTCAGAAACACTTCTTGAGGCTGCTGAGGGAAAAGTAATGAAAGTATTGGAAAAAAATAATGATGTAGTATTAGAGGAGTTTGAGTAATGCTGAAAATATATTTAAAAGAAAAAAGAGAGATTTTTGAAAAATATCTGCAGGAAAAAATGACAGAGCTGAAATATCCTGAAAGATTGGCTGAATCAATGATTTATTCGGTGATGAACGGGGGAAAAAGACTGAGACCGGTTCTCATGTATATGATAGCAGATATATTTAATGAAGATTACAGCAGGATAGAAGATACAGCAGCAGCATTGGAATGCATACATTCATATTCGCTTGTACATGATGATCTTCCGGCTATGGATGATGATACATACAGAAGAGGAAAACTTACTACCCATAAAAAATTTGATGAAGCTACGGCTATTCTTGCCGGTGATGCTTTACTGACTTATGCTTTTTATGTGATCTCCGCTTCTGAAAAAATAGAAAATTCCGAAAAAGTAAATATAATCAGAATTTTGTCAGATTATTCGGGAATAAACGGAATGGTCGGCGGGCAATATGTTGATATGGAATCTGAGAATAAAGAAATATCTTTTGATACTCTAAAATATATACACAGCCATAAAACAGGGAAATTATTAAAGGCTGCAGTGGAACTTCCTCTGGAGGCTCTGGCTGTAGAAGGAAAACAAAAAGAAGTTCTTCTGGAGTATTCTGAATTAATAGGAATTGCTTTTCAAATAAAAGATGACCTTTTGGATATAGAAGGAGATTTTGAAAAAACCGGAAAAGAATCAAGCGATGAAAAGAATAATAAGACTACTTATCCTAAGCTTTTCGGACTGGAAAAAACAAAGGAAATTCTGAATGATTATACTGAAAAAGCCAAACAATTAGTAAGAGAAAATTTTGAAAATGCTGAAATTCTGGCAGAGCTGGCAGATTATATCAGTAACAGGGGTGAGTGACATGAAAATACAGAAAATATTTTTTCTTTCATTACTGGTGCTGGGGATAACATCTTGCAGAACTGTTACAAACTATGAAAGAATAGTAAATACAGGATATAAGGAAACAAAAGAATATAATACCTATGCTGCGGGAAATGGTATAGAGCTTCTGGAGAAAAAAGACAAGGTTTATTTTAACAGCCTTTCTGAAAGTGAAAAAGAAGAAATATTTCCCGAATATCCTGAAAAACCCGGTGCTGTGAAGAAGTTTTTATATAATTTTATAAAAATTGATTTTGAAAAAGAACCGGTTTATTATAAACTTGAAAATAATATTTTTAAACAGGATGATTATGTATTTTTCTTTATCAAGGATGATAAAAATGCTGATAACAGAAAATATCTTTATCTTTCTATAAAAAACAGAAGTAAAAACTGGTTTCATATGGGTGCCGTAGATTTTAAAAGTTCAAGAGATCTGGTAAGAATAAACTTTGAAGCAATGAAGCTTTCCGGCAATTCATTTTGGCTGGACAGAACAAGAGCTAATCTGAATACAGAAGAGTATGTAGCTTTTATTCTGGATGATAAACAGACTGATGATCTGGTGAGACTTCTGAAATCAGGAGAAAAAATAGAGGTAGTTTTATACAGTGATTACACTAATACAAAAAGAACAAGGGAATTGACTGAAACAGAAAGAGCAGATATGCTGAAAATATATGATTTTTATGAAAATGAGCTGGACAGCAGACAGTAATTTTTTCTAAACGGAGGTAGGTTATGTATAGAGAAGAAAAAGATTATTACTATGTAGATAGATTCAAGAAAAACGGAATAACAGCGGTATACACTAAAAAAAGTCTTGGTAATATGTCAGATTACTGTGAAAGTAAAGATAAGCCCTGTGAAAACAGAGCAAAATTACTTAAAATGCTGAAAATAGACGAAAGAATAGAAGTAAAATCACATCAAACGCACAGTAACAATATAAAAATAATTAATGAGCATGTAACAAGATATTCTTATCATGGTATAGACGGATTTGTAACTAACAGGAAAGATGTGGTATTGTTTACATTTTATGCAGACTGCCTTCCCATATTTATCTATGACATGGAAAATAATGCTATTGGTGTAGCGCATTCAGGATGGCCGGGGACATATAAGGAAATACAGAAAAATCTTTTGGAGACTATGATAAAGGAGTATGGAAGCAATCCAAAAAATATATTATTAGCTTTAGGAATAGGAATAGGTGTTTCTGACTATGAAGTAGGAACAGAATTTTATGAAAAATTTACAGAAAAATTTGACAGAGAGCTTATAGAAAATTCATTTATTTATTCTAAAAATAAATCAAAATATTATTTTGATAATGTGGGATTTAATAAAATATCGGCTTTGAGAATGGGAATTCCTGATAAAAATATTATTACAGCTTCTGAGAGTACAATGGAAGAGAAATTCCATTCTTACAGAAGAGAAGGAAAAGATTCAGGAAGAGCAACTGCACTTATAGCTTTTGAATAAAAAATAAATAAAAAACATGTCGATACAGCAGGATATCAGACATGTTTTTTATTATATAGGAAATTTAATTTGACAAAATAAAAAAATATGGTATAAATTAGTGGAACGAAAATTTATTTTTACAATAAAAAAAGGAACAAATTTCCAAAAAGGAGAAAATATGAAAAATGAAGAAGTAATGGAGACCTTAAGAAAAAATCTTATTGTATCATGCCAGGCATTAGAAGATGAACCGCTGCACAGTCCGTTCATCATGGGAAGGATGGCTCTTGCTGCAAAGGAAGGCGGTGCCAGCGGAATAAGAGCAAATACCGTGGCAGACATAACAGAAATAAAGAAAACTGTAAATCTGCCGGTAATTGGGATAATAAAAAAAGAATATCCTGATTCTGAGGTATATATAACACCTACTATGGACGAAATAGATGCTCTTGTTCAAAGCGGTGCAGAGATAATAGCACTGGATGCGACCCTGAGAATGAGACCCAAAGCAGCGGAATTAAATGAATTTTTTAAAACTGTAAAGGAGAAATATCCAAAACAGCTGTTTATGGCTGATATTTCCACAGCGGAAGAAGCAAAAAATGCTGAAAAGCTGAAATTTGATTTCATAGGTACAACGCTTCACGGCTATACAGAAAATACAAAAAATCAGAATATAGCAGATAATGACTTTAAATTTTTAAAAGATGTGTTAAATTCAATAACTGTTCCTGTAATAGCAGAAGGAAAAATAGATACTCCGGAAAAAGCAAAAAGAGTATTGGAACTGGGAGTATTTTGTGTAGTGGTGGGCGGGGCGATAACAAGGCCTCAGTTAATAACTAAAGCATTTAGCGAGAAAATAAAAGAAGTATAATTTAGGAGGAAAATCATGAAGAGTATATTTTCTGTTTTACAAAAAATAGGAAGAGCTTTTATGCTGCCAATTGCAATATTGCCGATGGCAGGTATTTTGTTAGGAGTGGGAGGTGCTTTTACTAATCCTACATTGATTCAAACATATCAGTTGAATTTTTTGGCAGAAGGAACAATAATGAATAAAATCTTAATATTATGTTCTACTGTAGGTTCACTGGTATTTGCAAATCTTCCTTTGCTATTTGCAGTAGGAATAGCAATAGGACTTGCCAATATTAATAAGGAAACTGCTGCATTATCTGCAGTTCTGGGATTTTTAATATTTCATACCGTAATAAATCTTATATTAAAATTTATGGGAATAACACCTGATGTAGTATCAGTGGATTATCTTATGCAGGCAGGTAAGAGTGTGGCAGAAGCACAGGGAATAAAAGCTTCGTATGCAAGTGAGCTGGGAATATTTACTTTACAGACTGGTGTATTCGGCGGAATTATCTGTGGTATGGTTTCGGCTTATGTTACAAATAAATTTTCAAATGTTGCACTGCCTGATTATCTGGCATTCTTTAGTGGAAATAGATTGGTACCGGTAATTACAATACTTATATTTATTCCAATAGGAGCAATATTTCCTTTTTTCTGGCCGGCAGTATTCAGAACAATAGTAAAAGCAGGAGAAGCTTTTTCTGCAATGGGATATCCCGGAACATTCCTTTACGGCTTCTCAATGAGACTTCTGAATGTATTCGGATTGCACCATGCAATTTATCCGCTGTTCTGGTATACACCGCTTGGAGGAGTTATGGAAGTGGGCGGAAAAATGGTCGAGGGAGGACAGAACATATTCTTTGCACAGCTTGCAGATACTACGGTAAAACACTTTAGTGCAAATGCAACTAAAACAATGACAGGAGGTTTTCTGCCGATGATGTTCGGACTTCCGGCAGCAGCACTGGCTATGTACAAAACTGCAGATTTTAAGAATAAAAAAATAATAAAAGGTATATTGGTTTCTGCAGCATTGACTTCATTCCTGACAGGTATCACAGAACCGATAGAATTTACGTTTCTGTTTGTGGCACCACCGTTATACCTGATTCATGCAATACTTGAAGGACTTTCATATATGCTGATGCAGATGCTTGATGTAGCAGTGGGGATCACATTTTCAAGAGGACTTATAGATTTTACTTTCTTTGGTCTGCTTCAGGGAATGTCAAAAACATCATATCAGTGGATATTAATCCTTGGACCGATATATGCAGTGGTTTATTATTATGTATTCAAGTTCATGATTATAAAATTTAATTATGCAACACCTGGAAGAGAAGGTGCGGAAAATAAACTGTATACTAAAAAGGATTATCAGGAAAAGGCCGGAGAGGACAAGCTATTGACTGATATAGTAGAATCACTTGGAGGAATTGATAATATACAAAATATAGATGCATGTATTACAAGACTGAGAGTCAGCGTAAAGGATGAAACAAAAGTATCGGATGATAACAGATGGAAAGAACTGAATGCAAAAGGAGTAATACGTTCTGGTAAAGGGATACAGGTAATTTATGGAACACAGGCAGAAATATATAAAAATAAAATAAGAAAAAAATATAATATATAAAAAATTTAATAAATACCAGCAGTATAAAATTTTGGGCAAGTGTGGAAAGACACTTGCTTTCTGCTGTTTTACTATGGCCTCCTGTAAACAAAAACTTTACAAATGATAACTTTTATTGTACTATTATTTTGAGTTATCAGAATATATGAAAATAAAAAAACAGGAGGAACAACAATGAATAAAGTATTAATTTTAACAGTAATATTATCAGCATTTTCATTTGCAGATGATATTAAAGAATTAAAATATAATACTGGTTATGCTGGAGGAAATTTAGACAATTCCAGACTACAATACAGCCAGTTTATAAATGAAGTATCCGGTAAAGTTTCCCTTGATGACGAATGGAAAGGTCTGATGTTTAATTTTGATGTGGCTAAACGTAATTTTTATGACACAAATCAAGATGCCGGCGGAGATACTTGGGATACAGATTTCAACATTATGAAAACTCAAGCAATAGGTAATATAGATATGGAATGGACTCTGGGATTTAAATATGGAAATTCGGATAATATGAAAATAGGATATCTGGATGGCTTGGTACCTTTGAAGCAGTTAAACGGACACGGCTATGAATTTTATTTCGGGCCTACAATAGCTTTTAAAATTTTTGGCCAGGAGGCCTCATTTACTCCAAGAGCAGTATATTATAATGATTCTGACAAATATACAAGAGATTATAAGGATCAGGGAACAGAAGGGATAGGAGGGGACTTTGACCTTGCCGTGGGAGGATCACTGGCAGAAGGAAGATTCGGAGGTTTGACTTATGGGGTACAGTTAAATAACCATTTGAGAAAACCGACTAATGCAAAAGCAAGCGGGTCAGATAAAAATAATTCGGTATATTTGAACTATATAGCAATACTAACTTATTCTTCACCTAGATATTATGGTTTTGGATTTGATCTTAATGTATTTAACCAGTGGGAGAAATTTACCGGGGATGAAGAAAGAAATAACGGTTTTTATGTGTCGCCTAAACTGCTTTATACTCATACTTTTGACACAAAAATCGGGAAATTTACGGTAAATCCTTATGTGAGCTATAATGTAGTGGATGAACAGGACAGACAGATAAAATATAAGAATAAGTTTCTTGACTATGATGGAAATAAGGAATTGACAGGAGGTATTCAGTTTAGTCTGAACCGGGAATAAATAGAGAGAATACTGCCCTGAATTTTATTTTGAGGCAGTATTTTTATAAAAATTCTAAAAATCATCAGAATTTTATTTTTATAACTGATGATAAGGAGTTGAAGAAAATAATGAAAGCATTGGATGGTAATTTATTTAATAAAATCAATAGTTTAAAAAAGAGCTTTACTGCTTCGGAAACAAAAGTATTTAATTATATTGAAAAGAATCCTGAAAGTGTAGTACGCATGAATATAAGGGAGCTTTCAAATGCAATCGATACAGGTGAAACAACAATTATCAGATTTTGTAAGAAAACAGGCTTTAAAGGATATAATGATTTTAAGATTTCATTGATAAGCAGTCTCAGTAAGGAGAAGCAGAGTAATAAGTATAAAATAGATATTCTTGCAGATGAAAACTATAATTCTATCGCAGAAGGTATTTATAATAATTCATTTAATGTATTGAAAGATACTTTAAGTCTTATTAACAATGAAATATTGGATAAATGTATAAATCTTATAAATAATGCAAAACATATAGAGTTTATAGGAATAGGGCACTCTAATCTTACAGCACAGGATGCAAAATATAAATTTCTGAGAATAGGAAAAAGTGTAGCTTCTCATTCTGATCCGCACTTATTTAAGATGGCTGCCTCTATTTCCGACAGGGAAGATGTCATTATAGGAATATCACAGACTGGAGAAACCAGAGAGGTTATAGAGTCACTGCAGAGTGCCAAAGTCAGGGGAGCTAAAACTATAGCAATTACAAATAATGACAAAACTGAGATTACCAAATATGCGGATTATGTATTACTGAACGGCTTTAACGAAGAGCTTCTTGAAACAGGATCATTTTCTGAAAGAATATCACAGCTTTTTATTATAGAGCTCTTATATTTGGGAGTACTTTCCAAGAATAAGGATAAGGCTATGGAGCTAAAGGATCTGACAATAAAAGCAGTAACATAATTAATATAATCTGGGAAAATACAGGGATATTTATAAGTTTTATAATAAAATCACAGCAAATAATAAAAGAGGCTTTTGTGTAAACAGCCTCTTTTATTTATCCGCCTAAATAAGCTTTTTTAATATCATCATTGTTAGCAAGTTCATTAGCATCACCAGACATAATTATTTTGCCGGTTTCCAAAACATATGCTCTGTTAGCTATAGAAAGAGCCATATGTGCATTTTGTTCAACAAGAAGTATAGTAACGTTGTTTTCTTTATTTATTTTTTCAATGGTTTTGAAAATCTCCTGAACCAGAATAGGAGCCAGTCCCATAGAAGGTTCATCCATAAGAAGCAGCTCGGGACGGGACATCAAGGCTCTGGCAATTGCAAGCATCTGTTGTTCTCCGCCGCTCATGGTACCTGCGAGCTGTTTTTTTCTCTCTGCAAGTCTTGGGAACATATCAAATATATTATTAAGATCTTTTTTTATTTTATCTTTATCATTTCTGATAAAAGCCCCCATTTCAAGATTTTCCAAAACAGTAAGATTGGTAAAGATTCTTCTGCCTTCAGGGACATGTGCCATACCAAGTCCAAGAAGTTTATGAGCTTCCTTATTGGTAATATTCATTCCGTTTAATGATATTTCACCGGATCTGGGTGTAATCAATCCTGAAATAGCATGAAGCGTAGAAGTCTTACCAGCACCATTGGCACCTATCAGAGTAACTATTTCACCCTTTTTTATTTCAAATGATATATTTTTTATGGCATGTATTGCGCCATAATAAACATTTAGATCATTTACTTCTAAAATATTCACTTATTTTCCTCCTAGTGTTTTGTCTAACAGATATTTTATTGAAAATACCTGCACCTCATCAATATTAAAAGCGACAAAATGGAAATGAGATAAGGTATTAATAATTGTATTATTCCCCAAGATAAGCTGTAATTACTTCAGGATTATTCTGAATTTCCACAGGTGTACCCTGTGCAATAATTTTTCCAAAATTCAATACATACAGCCTTTCACATATTCCCATTACCAGATCCATATCATGTTCAATAAGTAAAATAGCAATTTCAAATTTATCTCTTATCAGCTGAATTGTTTCCATTAATTCTTTGGTTTCCTGAGGATTCATTCCTGCAGCAGGCTCGTCAAGAAGCAGAAGTTTCGGATTCGTAGCCAGTGCTCTTGCGATCTCTAGTTTTCTCTGCTGACCGTAAGGAAGATTCCCGGCAAGCAGATCTGATACTTTATCAAGATCAAATATTTTTAAAAAATCCAGAGCTCTTTCGTCGGCACTTTTTTCTTCCCTCCAGTATTTCGGCAGTCTTAAAGTAGCTGTAACTACAGAATATTTTAGGTTACTGTCAAGAGCGAGCTTAACATTATCAAGAACTGAAAGATTCTTAAATAATCTTATATTCTGAAAAGTTCTTGCCAGTCCCAGATTAATAATCTGAGGAGTGGAAAGCTTTTCAGTATCGATGCCGTTTACACTGACACTGCCGCTGGTAGGTTTATAAACACCTGTTAAAAGGTTAAAAAGTGTAGTTTTACCGGCACCGTTTGGTCCGATAAGACCGATCAGCTCTCTGTCATTTAGCTCTATATTAACATCGTCAACTGCTTTCAGTCCTCCAAAGGATATACATAAGTTCTTGGTTTCTAATAAAGACATATATTACCCCTTTCTCGCTTCATTATTCTTTTTTCCCGGAAATAATCTTTTTATGATTCCATTAAGCCGGAATTCACCAGTACCGAGAAGTCCGCTTGGTCTGAATATCATAATAAAGATCAGTACCAGTGCATAAAAAGCATATCTTCCTTGCTGCACATACATTCCGATGTTTGAAGGAAAAAAGTTAGCAAAACTTCTTAATGATTCATTCAGAATCGTAAGAAGCGAAGCGGAAACAATAGCACCTGTGATACTTCCAAGACCGCCCAGAACAACCATAACAAGTATATCAATAGAGAACACAAAGTTAAACTGCAGAGGCTCAAGAGTAGGATAGCTGTGTGCCAGAAGCGCACCTCCCACTCCTGCAAACATTGCAGATATAGTAAAGCCGAAGAGTTTTATTTTATTAATGGGAATTCCTATATTTTCTGCGGCTATTTCATCTTCTCTGATAGAAAGAACAAGTCTCCCGTATCTTGAAGTCATTATCATTGTTATAATAATAATACAGATAACTACAATCCAGAATATGGACGTAAATGTAGTAATCTGCGGAATTCTTCTGATTCCTGCTGCTCCACCGAGAAAATCAAGGTTTTGTATAGTGAACTTTATCATTTCACCAAATGCAAGTGTGATTATCGCAAGGTAATCTCCCTTAAGCCTTAATATGGGAATACCTACAAGAAACCCGAAAAAAGCTGCAAATAATCCGCCTATAATACAACCGAGAATAAGTCTCACAGCATCATTAGGCACAGAAGTAAAGACATATTTAGTGAACATGACACTGCTGTATGCTCCGACAGCTATGAATCCTGCATGTCCCAGACTCAGCTGTCCCATGAGTCCCACAGTGATATTAAGACTGACTGCAAATAATACATAAATAAATATATTACACAGGATCGTAGAATAGTAAGAATTAATCTGTACTATAATCTGCAGGAGAAAAAATAAAATGACAATAAGTATAGCAGAGAGTATATATGTTAGTTTTTTTATATTTTTTTTATCCATTTATCTCACCTATACTTTCTCTTTTATATTTTTTCCAAACAATCCGCTTGGTTTGAATACAAGGATCAGAATAAGAATTCCGAAAACTATAACATTAGCCCATGTTGATGAAATATAAGCCTTGGAAAAATTTTCTATTAATCCCATAAGATAGCCGCCGATCATAGCTCCGGGAATACTTCCTATACCGCCGAACACTGCTGCGATAAATGCTTTAAGTCCCGGCATCATTCCCATATACGGTTCTATCTGAGGATAAGTAAGGCTGTAAAGAACACCGCCCAGTGCTCCAAGTGCAGATCCGATAGCAAAAGTAATACTTATAGTGGAATTCACATTGATCCCCATAAGTCTTGCTGCATTATGATCTTCGGAAACAGCTCTGGTAGCTTTTCCTAATTTTGTATTTTTGATAAAAAAATTCAATACAAGCATACAGATAATAGTGGAGAAAATAGTTACCAGTGTAAGATAACTGACTTTCAGAGATCCGATGCTAATTGTGGCACTTGAAAGATAAAAAGGAATTTTATCCTGCGGTATAACTTTGGAATCAGCACCCTGAAATACAAGGAAAACACTTTCCAGAAAGAAGCTCACACCAATTGCGGTAATAAGTGCGGAGATTCTCGGGGAATTCCTAAGGGGTTTGTATGCAAGACGGTCAATAAGCACTCCCAGCAGCGAGCAGACTATTACAGATACTAAAATAGCTGCAATCAAAGGCATGTTATATTTAGTTACGCATGTAAAAGCCGTATAGGCGCCGACCATTAGTATATCGCCGTGTGCAAAATTTATTAGTTTAACTATACCGTAAACCATGGTATATCCAAGAGCAATAAGGGCATATATGCTTCCAACCTGCAAACCGTTTATCACCTGCTCAAGGAAAGTTTTTAAAATACTCACGTTATTAATTCACCTCATTTTAAAAAGTATAAAAGAAGATAGCACAGCTATCTTCTATAGTAATACCCAATAATTAAATTTATTATTACAATGTTTTATTCAGCTTTTTCTTTCAGAGTCAGCTTACCGTCTTTAATTTCAATAATATCTGCTATTTTTTTAGGATCATTATTTTCGTCAAAAACAAGTTTACCAGTTACAAGATCTAAATCAGTAGCTTTAAATGCTTCGATTAATGAATCTGCTGAAGAATCCTTAGCAGTTTTAAGTGCATTGGCAATAATTTCTACAGTGTCATATCCTAAAGCAGCAAATAAAATAGGATCTTTTTTATATTTTTCATTATAAGCTTTTATGAAGTTCTGAACAAGCGGACTTTCATCATTAGCAGCATACTGACTTACAAATAATGCCCCGTCAGTAACAGCAGCAAAGTTAGTCTGAACTCCGTCCCATCCGTCTCCGCCTAAAAACTGTGCATTAATTCCAAGCTCTTTTGCCTGTGTAGCAATAAGACCTATAGTTTCATAGTAATCAGGAATATAAATAGCATCTACATTAACATTTTTAATGTTAGTAAGGATAGATTTGAAATCCTTGTCTTCTTTAGTATAAGAATTCTCTATAATTTCAGCTCCGCCTTTTTTAGCTTCTTCTATAAATGACTGTGAAAGTCCTGTAGAGTAATCATCTGATTTATTAGTAAGTACTGCTATTTTTTTGAAACCTTTAGCAGTGGCGTATCTTCCCATAACAGCTCCCTGGAAAGGATCTGTAAAAGTAGTTCTGTATACGTATTTTTTTCCGCCTGTGATATCAATATTAGTACCAGTCGGAGTGATCATAGGCATTTTATCCTTTTCAGCAAGTTCTGCAATTGCATTCGACGGAACAGAAGTAACTGCTCCTATAATCATATCCACTTTGTCATTGGAAACTAACTTTTTATATGCATTAACGGCTTCTTTAGCGTCTCCTTTATCATCTACAGTGATAAGCTCAAGCTTTTTACCGTTTATTCCACCCTGTGCATTGATTTCCTCAATTTTCAGTTCGACACCCTCTTTAGTGGCTATTCCATATTGGGCAACACCGCCTGTGAGCGGCCCGATAAACCCGATCTTAACAACAGTTTTGTCCTCAGTTTTTGTTTCGGTACCGGCAGCGGCTGTATCAGCATTTTTCCCGCAGCTGACTAAAGTCAATGTAGCTATAGCCAGTAATGAAAATAGCTTTTTCATATAATTCCTCCTCATTTGAATATATAATTTTATTATAATCTGATAATTTTAACAAAAGAAAGTTTTACTGTTTAAATTTATCTGAAAACATTAACATAAAAATTCAATTTGTTACGTAATTATAACATTAGTTTATGTATAGGAAAAATATTTAATATTTATCCTAGTATTCATTTTTTAAATGATTATGCAGTTATTAGATTTTAGCCTGAGATTTTGAGCAATTATAATACTTTTATTATAAGAAAAAATATCAGTATAAAAAAATAAACATAAGTTTTATTTATGCTTGGATTCTATAAAATATGTTTTTGAGATTGTTGACTTTGTAACAGCGTATATGCTAATATTTATTTATGATTCTAATGTGGAACTGCATATTTCAAATGACACAGTCAGAGATGCATTAAAATTAATTATTGAGTAGGATAGTAGGATAGTAGGTAATTGCAGAAAATTTTTAAGTAGTAAGAATGTAGGATTGCAGCAGATTAAGTTATTTTTAGATCTGGGCAAATTATAAGTAGGTACTTAGAAAGAGGGCTTGATTTTATGTTTTTTTTAATAAGCCTAAGATTATGTTAATTACTCAAAATATTAATTTAGTTAATAAATATCCTAGCTCTCTATATACTGCATTAGAGAGTTTTTTTAAAACAAAAAATACTAAAACAGGAGGCAATTATGATTTTAAAAGTGGACGGAAAAATTCCGAGAGAAATACTGGAAAGACTGATAAAAAAACTGGAAGAGGACTTAAATGTGGAGGTATATCCCACAGTAGGCAAAGATTTTACTATACTGGGATTAGTGGGAGACACAAGTGTGATTGATATAAAACATGTAAGTTCTTTTGAATACGTAGTTGACGTACAGAGAATTCAGGATCCGTTTAAGAGAGCCGGGAGACATTTTAAGCCTGAGGATTCTATAATAGAGGTAGGCGGAAAAGTAAAAATAGGTGGAAAAGATCTGGTAATGATGGCAGGACCATGTTCAGTGGAAAGCGAAGAGCAGCTTCTGACTATAGCAAAAGCAGTAAAAAAAGCCGGAGCAAATATGCTGAGAGGCGGAGTAGTAAAGCCGAGAACATCACCATATGCATTTCAGGGAATGGGTATGGAAGGTATAAAGCTTATGAAAAAAGCCAAAGAAGAAACAGGACTTCCTATAGTATGTGAAGTTATGTCTATAGAACAGCTTCATGAGTTTGGTCCGCATCTGGATATGATTCAGCTTGGTGCAAGAAACATGCAGAATTTTGATTTATTGAAGGAAGTAGGAAAAACTAATATACCTGTCCTGCTTAAAAGAGGACTATCAGCAACAATAGAAGAATGGTTAATGTCAGCAGAATATATAATGGCAGGCGGAAATGAAAATGTCGTATTATGTGAAAGAGGAATAAGAACATATGAAACTGCATACAGAAATGTCCTTGATCTAAATGCCGTTCCAATGCTGAAAAGCAAAACGCATCTTCCTATCGTAGTAGATCCTGCACATGGAACAGGAAAATGGTGGATGGTAAAAGATCTGGCAAATGCCGGGGTAGCAGTAGGTGCTCATGGTCTGATGGTAGAAGTGCACCATAAACCCGAAGAAGCTTTTTCAGACGGACCGCAGTCATTGAAACCGGAAAAATTCGAAGAGCTGATGACAGAAGTTCAGAAGGTAGCAGAAATTTTTGGTAAAAAATTCTTTTAGATTTTTAGGATACCTCTCTCATTAAATATTTTTTTGAGGGAGGTAAAAATATATATACAGGACAGGAGAAAGAATGAGACTGGAAGATATTGCCATAACCGTAGTGGGATTAGGAGTTGTCGGCGGTTCGTTCGCAGAAGGACTGAAAAAGGCCGGTGCAGGAAAAGTATACGGAATAGACAATAATTTGGAAACTTTGAAAAAAGCAAAAAAATCGGGAATAGTAGATGAAGCATTTGAAAATGGAAAAATTCCTCTTCCTGAAACTGATCTCGTAATTATCTCATTATATCCAGAGCTTCTTGAGACATTTATACTGGAAAATAATGAATATTTTAAGGAAAACAGCATTATTACAGATGTAACCGGTATAAAAGGAAAAGTTCTCCGTGAAGTAAAGCCTAAGCTGAGGAAAGATATAGATTTTATCTTAGGACATCCCATGGCCGGCAGAGAAAAGAGAGGAATAGATTATGCTGACAGCGGTGTATTCAAAAATGCCAATTATATTCTTATAAAAGCTGATAATAAAGAAAAAAATATTAATCTAATGAAGGAAATAATAGAAAAGCTGGGATTTAAGAATATAAACTTTCTGGATACGGAAGAACACGATGAAATAATAGCTTTTACAAGCCAGCTTACACATGCTATAGCTGTCTCACTAATAAACAGTGATGACAATAAATATGATACCAATAAATTTATAGGGGACAGTTACAGGGATTTAACAAGAATTGCAAAAATAAATGAGGATTTATGGGCTGAATTATTTTTGGGAAATAAAGATAACCTGCTTTTTATGATAGAAAAATTTGAAAAAAGACTTGATGTTTTGAAAGAAGCAGTCAAGAGTGAAGATATAGAAACTCTGAAAAAGGAATTTAGGGAATCATCAAGAAGAAGAGAGCAGATTACCTGATTTCTAAAAAATATATTCATAAAAAAATGTATTTCAGGGAGTTAGAGAGCAGCTTTTGAGATACAGAGCCGTGTTTCAGAAAATTTTTAAACAATCAGGGATAAAATTTTTAAACAGTATGGGTTTTGTGATATAATAAAATCGTAAATCATTATCTTGGGCAATTATGGAGGTTAATATTTTATGGCTGAATTTTATAAAAAAATTATCGGGGAAAGATGTTACCTTAGTCCGATAAGCATGGAGGACGTACCTAAGTATACAAACTGGCTGAATGATTTTGAAGTAGTAGTTTCTACTACTTTATACAGCAGAATTGTAGATGTGGAAGCTGAAAGTGCTGCGCTGGCAGAACTGAAAAAGGGTTACAACTTTGCAATAAGGCTGAATCAGACAAATGAGCTTATAGGAAATATAGGACTGAATGATGTGGATTTTTTGCACAGAACTGCAGAACTGGGAATTATTATAGGTAACAAAACATATTGGAAGCAGGGATATGGTAAAGAGGCAATTGAGCTTTTACTGGATTTTACATTTAATATTCTAAACATAAAAAATGTTTATCTGAAAGTTTATGAGTTCAATGTTCCGGGAATAAAGCTTTATGAAAAAGTAGGATTTAAAATTGCCGGAAGACTGAGGAAAGCACTGGAAATAAACGGAAACAGATATGATTTGATATTAATGGATATATTAGCCGAGGAATATAAATCAGTTTATGTGGATAAAGTATTTGCAAAAAGATTTGGAGTTGTGAAAGAATGAGAGAATTGCGTGTTAATCTGGGAGAAAATTCTTATGATATTCTTTTTGGCAGTGGGCTGCTGAAGAATCTTCCGGAATATATAAAGAGAGTTTATAAAGGAAAAAAATTATTTATAATAACAGATAATAATGTAGAGAAATATTATAGAGAACAGCTGGAGACCATACTGAAAGACTATGATTTCACTTTTTATATTTTGGAAGCCGGTGAAAAATCTAAAACTTTGGATAATGTAGCTAAAATCTATAAGGCAATGATAAACAGCTCTCTTTCCAGAGATGATCTTGTGGTCGCATTTGGAGGGGGAGTAACTGGGGATATAGCAGGATTTGCAGCAGCTACTTATATGAGAGGGGTTCCGTTTATTCAGATTCCCACTACATTACTGTCACAGGTAGACAGCAGTGTCGGAGGAAAAGTAGGTGTGGATCTGGAAGAAGGAAAAAATCTTGTAGGTGCTTTTAATCAGCCTAAAATAGTGCTGATTGATACATCTGTATTAAAAACCCTCACAGACAGATATTTTTTTGACGGTCTTGCGGAAGTGGTAAAATACGGCTGTATATATGACGAAAATTTATTTTCACTTTTGGAAGGGCTGAAAAACAGGGAAGAGGTAATGGAACACATTGAAGATATTTTGTTCAGATCATGTGATATAAAAAGGGAAGTAGTAGAGGAAGATGAAAAAGAGCATGGTCTCAGAATGATATTGAATTTCGGACATACTGTCGGACACGGACTGGAGCAGTACTATAATTATGAAAAATATACACACGGGGAGGCAGTTTCTCTGGGGATGATAGAAATACTGGAAACAGGCGAGAGGGAAGGAATAACAGAAAAGGGATCTCTTGAAAGAACAAAAAAACTTCTTACGCAGTTGAATCTGCCGGTGGAAGATAAATATAACAGAGAAGATGTCATCAAAATAATGAAAAGAGATAAAAAGAATAAAAAAGGCGAAGTAAATTTTGTAATGATAGAAAAAATCGGGAAACATAAAATAGTAAAAATAAAAGAAGAAAAAATGTATGATTTTCTTTATAAAAACAGATAAAACGGAGGAAAAAGCTTGGAAATAAAGATTATACCCACAAAATTAAAAGGAGAGATTAATATACCGCCGTCAAAAAGTTACTCTCACAGGGCAGTAATAGCAGCATCACTTTCAGATGGTGAAAGCCGTATAGGGAATCTGAATTTTTCTGTAGATATTCAGACAACAACAGATATAATGAAAAATTTCGGGGCAGTAATAGAGCAGGGGGAGGATTACCTGAAAATAACCGGGAATGAAGGAAATGTAACAATAGAAAATAATTATATCCAGTGTAATGAATCAGGGTCTACGATAAGATTCATAATACCGATAGCTTTAAGCCGGAATAACGGTCAGCTTACAATTGACGGAAAAGGAAAGCTCATAGAAAGACCTTTTGATACGTATTATAAGATATTCGACAGACAGGGAATAAGCTATAAAACTACTAACGGAAAGCTTCCTTTATATATAGAAGGCTGTCTTAAAGCTGATACATTCGAGGTAGAGGGGAATATAAGCTCGCAGTTTATAACAGGTCTTTTATATACCTTGCCGCTATTGGACGGAGATTCGGAAATTGTGATAAAAGGACCTCTGGAATCCAAAGGGTACGTTGATCTGACGCTGAAAATACTGGAAATGGCAGGTATAGAGGTAAAAAACAATGATTATAAAAGTTTTCTTATAAAAGGAAACCAGACTTATAAAGGATTTAACTATACAGTAGAGGGGGATTATTCTCAGGTTGCCTTCTGGATAGTGGCTGGTATATTAAGTGAGGAGATAAACTGCAAAAATGTATATAAGGATTCACTTCAGGGTGACCGGGCAATAGTGGAGATAGTACAGAGAATGGGTGCAAATCTTGAGATAAATGATAAAAATATAAAGGTCTTTCCCGGGAAAACTAAAGGAACTGTAATAGATGTATCCCAGTGTCCTGATATAGCCCCGGTGCTTACAGTGCTTGCAGCACTAAGCGAAGGAGAGACAAGAATCATAAATGCCGAACGTTTGAGAATAAAAGAATCGGACAGAATAACTTCCATGAGAACCGAACTGAATAAACTCGGGGCTGATATAAGAGAGGAAGGAGATACTCTGGTAATAAACGGCGTAGATGAATTAGAAGGCGGAGTAACTGTAGATTCATGGAATGATCACAGAGTAGCAATGGCACTGGCAATAGCTTCCATAAAATGTAAAAACCCTATTCTTATCACAGATGCAGGTGCTGTGAGAAAGTCTTATCCGAACTTTTGGAATGATTTTGTAAGTATGGGCGGAAAAGTCGGAGAAATTTAATAAAAAATATAAGGGGTAATTTATATGAAAAAAGTATTGGCTGTGTTATGGATAATAATTTCTGTTATAAGCTTTTCTGCTGTGAGAGAAAGTGCCGAAGTTAAGGAAATAATAAATAACAAAGTAATTGAAGATTTCGGGAAAGCAGGTTTATTTGACAAGGTAAGAAATGCTACATTCTCGGAAAAAGAAAAGAGAATCCTGAAAAATTATTATTATTCATTTCTTCTTGAAGATCTGGATGAAGAGAAAATGAATGTTAATCCTGACTCTGTAAAAAAATACAGAAATCTGGCAATAGCAGAAGATAAGGACGGGAAGTACGAAGAAACTGCTTATGAGCTTTTTGTTTATGACGGATTACTGGGTGCAGCGGGCGGAGATATGAAATATTATAAGTGGATGGCTTCATACATGGAAGCATTTTATAAAGAATATCCGTTTTTGATAAATTATTCTCTGGTTAAACCTAATATATACACTATTTATGAAAAAAATCTTGATGAAGCTTTGAGATTATACACACAAATGGAAACCGGATATCCGATTCCGGAATTAAAAAACTTCTATCTTTTTATGGCATATTCTGGGAAAAGTATGGCGTATCTGCAAAAAGAAGATTATGAAAAATCACTAAGTGAATTTTATAAACTGACGGAAATTACTGATTATCTCAAGGATGACGGTTCTATGGCACTTTATTCATATTCATACACAAATTTAAATAAAGAAAAGCCAAAAAAAGCTCAGGAATTTTATAATAAATTAAAAAAATCCGGATATGAACTGTACTTATTAGATGATGATACACTAAATGAAATAAAAGACGGTTTTGATCTGATTTATAAAATTAATAATTAACAAAATTATTTAGTTTAAGGGGATAAAACATGAATAATTTAAAAACACTTGTGGAAAAAAGCAGAGAAAAGAAAGCACTTGATGAATTTATCGGAGCAGTATATAAAAAAGACGGTGAAATAAAATTTCGTTTTAGAAAGGACTATGAGAATCTTTTTGTTCCTGCCCCGTTATATAATGAATTTTTGGGCGGGAAAAATTATAACGGAGTGATAGCCTTTATAATAGAAAGTCCTCATATACACGAATTTAAAATAGATATAAATCTTTATCCCGAGGGAAGATATAATGCACGGCCGCTTAATAATCCCAGTACGAAAAAATATCTGAAAAAAATGGTAGAGGGGCCTTTGAAAAGCTTTTTTTCTGACAGGATAAAAGAGGGAGAAATATATTTGTTTCTTATAGTAAATTCAGTACAGTATCAATGTTCACTCGGAGAAAAAACTGATAATTACAGAGATTTGCTTTTTGTGGCAAACTGGATAAAAAACTGTAAGGCAGACTTTTTGGGGAGAATAGAGCAGTATTCACCGGATTTATATATAAATTCATGTACCAAAGGGAATATAAATAAAAAATTTTTAATGGATAATTTTAAACTGGATGTTTCAGAAGAGAAAAACAGCTTTTTATGCGCAAAGGAAACAAGAGGAATCCTGACACTGCAGGATATAGTAGAGTCTGCTCTGGAAATAGAAGGTATGATAAACAAGGAGAATTATCTGAAGTATAATCATCCAAGCTACTTTGTATATCAGGAAGCAAGGGGAAACGGAAATGTATTTTATCCTGCACCAAAATTTCTTGATGAAAACAGTATAATATATTTTGGGAAACAGAAAAAAACAGACAGTAATCAGGGGCTATTCTGATAAGAAAAATAAACAGGAGGTAATAGATGAGTACAAACTGGGGTAGAAATTACAGAATTTCTATTTTCGGAGAATCACACGGGAAAGCCTTAGGTGTTAATATAGACGGAATACCGGCGGGAACTAAGCTGGATTTAGACTTTATCAAAGAGGAAATGCAAAGAAGGGCACCGGGAAAATCAGAATTTTCTACACCGAGAATGGAAAAGGACGAATTTGAGATACTAAGCGGATATATTAATGAACTTACTACAGGAACTCCTTTATGTATGATAGTAAGAAATACAGATCAGAGATCAAAGGATTATTCTGAACTGGCTCAGAAAATGAGACCCGGACATGCTGATTACAGCGGTTTGATGAGATATAAGGGCTTTAATGACATAAGAGGAAGCGGTCATTTTTCCGGAAGAATAACAGCATCGATTGTATTCGCAGGAGCAGTCGCAAAGCTGATTCTTAAAGAAAAAGGAATTCATATAGGAGCACATATAAAAAGTATTTTTGATACAGAAGACAGGGAATTTGAAAATAAAGACAGAAATCCAGAAGTTTTTGAAAGTCTGAGACAGGAATTTCTTCCTTTCCTGAATAAAGAAATAAGAGTTCCGCTGGAAAATAAAATAAGAGCAGTAAAAGATGACGGGGATTCTGTAGGCGGAGTGGTAGAGATTTCTGTAATAGGTATGCCAGCAGGAGTGGGAGATCCGTTCTTCAATTCTGTGGAAAGCGAGCTGGCTTCAATGATGTACTCTATACCGGCAGTTAAAGGACTGGAATTTGGTGCAGGATTCGCGATAGCTGGAATGCTGGGCTCTGAAGCAAATGATGAAATGTACTTTGATGAGGATGGAAACATTAAAACATATACAAATAATAACGGCGGAATAATAGGGGGAATAACAAACGGCGAGCCTGTTAACTTTAAGGTGGCTATAAAGCCTCCTGCCTCAATCAGCAAAAAGCAGAAAACAGTAAATATAGTAACTAAAGAAAACACTGTTCTGGAGGTAACAGGAAGACACGATCCGGTAATAGTTCCCAGAGCTGTAGTAGTTCTAGAGTGTGCTGCGGCAATAGTAATGCTGGACTGTCTGCTTGAAGCTGAGAAGAACAAGGGATTATAATAATTTAATTTTGAATGTATAATAACAATTGGGGAATATTTATTTAAGATGATTTAATTGTAAATGGGTCACTTTATTAGTGTTGTATTTCTTTGGATAATCAGCTTAAAACATCACTGCATTTCTTTGCTCTTCCAGATTAGAGCAAAGAAGTATTCATTATTATCTGCTGATTATCTATGAATTTAGCACTGGAAATCTATTTTTTGAAGGGGTAAAAAATGAAAAAAAATACCATATTGGATATAGCCAGACTGGCGGGGGTCAGTAAGTCAACGGTTTCCAGAGTTATTAACAATGAATCAGGTGTAAAAGAGGAAACTAAGATAAAGGTTTTGAAAGTAATTAAGGAAAATAATTTTTCACCTTCCAAAAGTGCAAGAGAATTAAGGGGAATAAAAGTAAAAACTTACGGAATTCTTGTAACTAGACTGGATTCCAATTCTGAAAGCCAGGTAGTAAGAGGAATTACAAAAGAACTTTATAAAAATAACTGTGATTACCTGATTTTGGAGAATCAGTTTTCCGTGGAAAAAACTAAACATTTTGTTGACACCCTTGTGAAAAGAGATGTTGATGGTTTTATAGTATTTGCAATTGCTAATGAAAAATATGATTTTTTAAGAAATACCGGTAAAAAGGTAGTATTAATCGGACAGGATGTAGAAGGCTTTAACTGTATCGTGTATGATGATTATAATGCCGTAAAAATGGTACTAGAATATTTGTGGAAAAACGGAAAGAAAAAAATAGCCTATGTAGGTGTAAATAGAAGTGACCCTACAACAGGTGAAAAAAGATACAAAGCATATGAAGATTTCGTAAATCTGAAAAAAATGAAAAATATTTCCGGGTTTGGAAATTTTGAATATTATTCTGGATATGAAGTAGCCAAAGATATTATTAAACATGATATAGATGCAATAGTCTGCGGAACAGACAATCTGGCACTGGGAGTAAAAGAGTATCTGAGAAGAAAAAATATAGACAACATAGTGGTTACAGGAATTGGAAATAACAGTCTGCTTAGATTTCTTGATTCAAACCACATAAGCATAAGTTTTTCATATGAAAAATCCGGAGAAAAAGCAGTTCAGACAGTAACGGATATGAAAACAACCAAAGTAAATACTTATATGTATAATGCTGAATTAATTTTAAATAATGTACTTGACAAATCCTGAAAATCAGGGTACATTATTATTACTTAATGAGAACGTTCCCGAAAAAATAAGGAGGATGAAAAATGAGTAAATATAATGAAGAATCAAAAAGATTATTGGAATATATCGGCGGAAAAGAAAACATTATAAGTGTGACACATTGTGCAACAAGACTGAGGTTTGCACTTGTAGATGACAAAAAGGCAGACATAAAAAAAATAGGAGAGCTGGACACTGTAAAAGGAACATTTGTCAATGCAGGACAGTTTCAGGTAATAATCGGAAATGATGTAGCAGATTTTTATAAAACATTTATAAGCACAGCAGGACTTGAGACTGCTTCAAAGGCAGAAGTAAAAAAAGAGGCTTTGAAAAAGCAGTCATTTATTCAAAAAATGATTGCACATCTTGCAGAAATATTTGTACCTCTATTACCAGCTATAATAGCCGGAGGTCTTATACTCGGATTCAGAAATATTCTGGGAGATATGAAAGTATTTGGAAACGGAACACAGAGTCTCACAGAACTGCATACCTGGGCAGCGACATTAAATGATTTTCTATGGTGGTTTGGTAATGCTATTTTCCCGTTTTTACCAGCATTGGTAGCGTGGTCTACAGTAAAGAAGTTTGGCGGAACAGAAGTATTAGGGGTAGTTTTGGGAATTATGCTTGTTTCACCGGAATTTTTTATGAATGCATACCAGTACGGAAGTCTTGCAGCTGATCATGCAGCATTGGCTGAAGCTCTGGAAAAAGGAAACTATATCTGGCACATTTTTGGTCTGAATATAGCCAAAGTCGGCTATCAGGCACAGGTACTTCCCGCAATATTTTCTGGAATAACACTTTGTTATATTGAAAAATGGTTTACAAAACGTGTACCTGAAATACTGAAACTTGTGGTGGTACCGTTTATGGCACTCTTTATTACAGGGATACTTACAGTTACAATCATAGGACCGGCAGCAAGAGAAATAGGAAACTATATTGCATTGATATTCAAAACATTAATGCTTACACCAGGATTAAAATATCTGGGCGGCTTTGCATTCGGACTTCTGTATGCACCACTGGTAGTGACAGGATTGCATCATACATTTCTGGCTGTAGACTTCCAGCTGATAGCAGACCCGGCTTTGCAGGGAACTATGATATGGCCCATGATTGCATTGAGTAATATAGCACAATCAGGAGCAGTAGCGGCAACATATTTTATATATAAAAAAGATAAAAAACAGGAATCACTTTCAGCTTCAGCAACAATATCAGCATGGCTTGGCGTAACAGAACCGGCAATGTTCGGGGCGAATCTGAAATATATGTATCCTTTCGTAGCGGCAATTACAGCTTCGGCTGTGGCAGGATTGATTTCGGCAGCTTTCGGAGTACTGGCAGGCGGTGTGGGAATAGGAGGATTGCCGGCTATTCTGGCAATAAAAGCACAGTATTGGCCTGGGTATATTTTAGCTATGGCTGTAGCACTTTTTGGATCATTTTTTCTTACTTTTGTTTTCAAGAAAATATATGACAGAAAACAAGGTTTAAAATAGCTAAATTTTTAAATAAGATAGTCTGTATAGCAATTTGCTGTGCAGGCTATTTTTTGTCATATAATAATTGTAAGACATTAATTGTTTGATTGTGTAATTTTTTAAAATTAATATAATAATTTATAAATATAGTAACATGCTATATATTTTGAAAGATACAAAATATTTTAAAAGAAAAAAATATGATTTTTTGAAATTACTTTTTCTAAAAAATATTAATATCAATAATGTTCTACAATTTTTGAAATTAAAAAATAAATAAAAAAACAAAATCACTTTTTATAATTATATTACTTTATATAAGTATTTTAAATGTCTTTGTGATTTTTTGTAAGTTAATATACAATTATTATTTTAAAAATAATGTAGAAAATACACTAAAAAAAACTCGATATAAAAATTTAAAATAAATTGATAAAATATGTTGAAAATTATGAATTTTTTTGATAAAATCAATATACAGTTTTAATGTTAAGCTGTATTTATATAAATTTACCCATGTTTAATTATAATAATTTTATAAATATAGTTTGATAAAATTAATTAAATAAAATTATTTAGGAGAAAACAGGTGCTTTTACTCATTAAAGATAGAATTGATTTTGTCAGATAAAAAGGAGGGAAGGTACCAAAAAAATAGGGAGGTATTATGTTAAAAAATAAAAAGAGAGTGCTTTTTTTATTAGCAGCTAATTCTATACTGTCTGCAGGAGCATATAGTGAGAGTATTTCAGATGCAAAATATGAAAAATTATACAATAATATGGTAAAAAATATCCAGACTGGAAAATCAAATGAAAGCAATAATAAGCTTATTGAGTCAATATTAAAGAAAAGAAATAAAGAATTAAAAGATTTGTATGCACAAAGTGATTATATCGTAAAACCGGAGTATCTGGAATGGCAGATATTTGCTTCGGGATTTTATGCTGAGAGGGACAGAGGTGATAATACTTCTGGAAATGGAAAGTATTCTTCTAAAACTGAAGGATATTATAATTCAAATGGTGAATATATTGTAACAAGCGGGAAGCCGTATATAGCGGAACAAGAAGTGAAAGAAGTGAATTTAGGGTTGAGTATACCTGTGAAAGGTATGAATATAGGAGAAATTTCTTTAAATCCCGGCGGGGTATCGATCCCTGATAATTTTCAGGTATCAGCTAATGTGACAGTGCCTACAGTACCTGCTGTAGCAGGATTGACACTATCATCGTTTACTCCTTCGGCACCAAGTGTGTCTGCTCCATCTGTATTTGCACCGCCTTTATTGTCAAAAGTAGCAACTGGGTTTGGGCAAGGGGCAATAGTTGGAGTAAATCCAGAAGGTTCAGTTATGATAGGTAACGCTTCTGTATATGCGAATGTATCTGGAACGACAATAACAACTCTAAACCAAGGATGGAACTCGAGTAATTCATTTAATTGGGCAGGTAGAAATGACTGGATGACTGATTCTGGTACGTATGCAGGTGGAACATCCGGAGGAACAAATTATAAATATACATTTGTAAATGCTTTGGCGAATTCATATGATGTAGTGGGGAATTGGACATTTGTCAATGGAACGACAGGTTACACAACAACCCCAAGCGGAAATAGAGTTGGGGCAGCCAGATTTATCAGTGTCAATCATGCTTTTGCATCAAAAGATAAAACAATAACTATGAATTTAGATGGCGACTTAACAATAAAAGGCAGAAGCGACGGATTAGAAATAACAGTGGGGATAGAACATCAGGCTTACGATGCTCTTCATGCAGAAGCCAAAAATAATGGAACTATGACTTTAGACAGCGGTAAGTACTTGATAGGAATGAACGCAATAGTAGAACAGAAATATATTAACAGTTGTCTGTATGATCATTCAGGCAATGCTGCACTTGATGCTTCTTGCGGAGTAGGCAGAACAACAGAATTACTGTCAATAAAATCAACTATGGAAAATAACGGAAAAATAGTGATAAAAAGTGAGGACAGCATAGGAATAGATTTCGGTGAATACCAGCAATATAATGAACCAATGGCTATTGCTGTATATTCAGGTAATATTGAAGTTGACGGGACACATAATTATGCGTTAAGAGTTCCAGATGTTTTTCAGGCAAATCCTGATTATTTTTCGGAAACAATAATTAATGGCATAACTAAAGACACAACAAATTCCTTAAGTCAATTTATAGCATCACACCAAGGAGAAATACTGGTAAAAGGTACAGAAAATGTTGGAATATCACTTTCTAAAAAGATTACCGGTTCTACCCAGGTAGCAGCAGAAAATGGAATTTCAGCATCAGATTCGAGTGACTTGATCGGAAATATAAGAAATATGAGTATCAGGGTAGATGGGGATAAAGGTGTTGGAATATTAAGAAACAGTGATTATAATAATACAATGACAGATGATATAATTTTAACTAATACTCACATATCGGGGGCTGCTAATGAAGGTCTTATATTTGGTAGTAATGCAACAAACAGTATATTGATCAGAAGTGACAGATATGCAATGGTATTAGGCAGAGATCTTACTATTGAAAATGGAAATACAAATAATATCATTATGCTGGCAAACGGTATAGACAGTGGTAATGTAAAAAGTTCTGTAGTAAATAACACAGGAGTAACTCTTACTTTAGAAAATACTACAAGTGAGATAGCAGGTTTAATGTCTGTTAGTGGTGCAACTTTGGAAAACAAAGGTACTATTATATTAAACAGTACTGACTCTCAAGGGTTAGTTGTAACAAATATAAAATCTGGAACAATTGATTCTTCCGGGACAAATATAGGAGTTATAACAGTAAATGGTGAAGGTTCTACAGGAGTATATAATGCGGGAGAATTTATTATGTCAGCTGGTGAAGTGGCAGCTAACGGAGTTAATTCAGTAGCAATATACGGAGAAGCCGGAAATAGTAAAACTAACATAAATGGCGGGATAATTAAAGCTTCTAACAGTGGAATCGGATTGTACTCCGGAGATAATGCAACAATAAACATAAGCGGGGCATCGTTGGAAGCAGAAAATAAAGGGTTATTGATGTATACTTATAAAAATTCCGCTGCAACAGCTACATCAGGACACATAAATATTACAGGTGTAGTTAATGCAGATATTAAAGCAGGCGGAACAGCTTTTTATTTAAAAGGAGATCAAAGTCAGATAACAAGTTTTATAAATAGTATATTTACAGGATCAGGAGTGTTAAATTTAAATATGTTAGATTCAGATTCCAGATTATTTATACTGGATTCACCGGTAAGTGATATATATTTAAGCAGTTCGTCAAGTTCGGCAATAGAATCACTTATACCATCATCTAAGGTAACTGTAACCGGAACCGGTTATAAACCATATTCTGTTTTCAAAGGAAACTTAATAGTAGATCAAAATGTTAATTTAGATGATACAAATGATCCGTTTAACAGACTGGATTTTCTGTCTTCCAGAACGGAAATAAAAAATGGAGCGGAAATATTGGGAACAGCTAATAATATATCAGTAATAGGACAGAAAAATTACGATGGAACAACTGGAAGAAATGAAATAAAAATTATAAATAATGGAATTATTAAACATACAGGTCAAAATGTAATAGGAATAGTAACAGATTTTGGAAGTATAGAAAATAATAATACTATAAGTTTGTTGGGGGACAGTTCAATAGGTATTTACGGGGCAAACGAAACTCTAATTAAGAATACAGGAAAAATAGAGACAGGAAACAATGGAATAGGTATTTATGGAACAAATTTACTGACAGCACTGGCTCCGACTTATGGTTCACAAAAAATAGAAATAGAAAATTCCGGAGAAATAAAAACAGCAGGAGCGGCAGGAGGAATTGGAGTATATTCAAATAACTCAAATATTGCGGTAGCACAAAGTGATGCTAAAGTTATTTTAGGAAATACGTCAAAAATAGATACAACTTTATCTGTGAATGGAGTAGGAGTATATGGAAAAAGAACGACAATCTCAGGCAGCGGTACTATATCAGTGGGTAAAGACGGTATAGGAATGCATTTAGACGAAAGTAATGTTAATTTAAGTAATGTAATTGTAAATTTAACCGGAGATAATTCATTAGGATTCAATCTGACAAATGGCACAACTTTTTCAGGGACGGGAACTTTTAATGTAAGCGGAAATAATGCTGTATTATTTAATCTGATTTCAGCAGCACCTTCAAATGAATACATTAATTATAATGGATTTACAGCTGCCGGCTCAGGAAATTATATAGGTGGGAATATTGAAAATACTGGTTTTTATCATAACAGCACTGATACAGTAACTGATAAAAGTACAATTGCAACTGGTAAAAACGCAGTTATAATGTTTGATATGGGAGCAAATATAACAGCAAGCGGTAATAATAATATTATCGGAATGGCAGATGGAATATATAATGGAGGAATGCCATTTACATATATGGGACTTGGAGTAACAGCAACAAAAGAATTAACAAATAATGGAACAATTTCGATAAATAATAATTCAGCAGCATTATATGGTAAAAATAATGCGGGTATATTAAATTCGGGAACAATTTTTACAGGAAAAGACTCAGTAGCAATATATGCTAATCTGACAAATGATATCTTGAATTCCGGAATTATAAATTTGGGTGAAAATTCAAAGGGTATATTTTCAAAAGACGGAACATATACAAATGATATAAATACTGGTAAAATACTAAGTATTTCTAATTCTGCTACAGGAATATATTCTGAATATAATGCCGGAGGTTCAACATTAATAAGAAATTCAAATGAAATAACTTTATTTGGACTAAATTCAATAGGAATATATGCAATAGGGACAGGAATACAGAATATAGAAAATACAGGTATAATAAATATTTCTGATTCGAATGATATAAATGATCCAAGCATGGGAATATATAATGGAAATGTGGTTAACACATTAATGAACAGCGGGAAGATAAGCGTGGGAAATAAATCGCTGGGTATATTCAATAAAGGTGGTAGCATAACACAAAATGGAGAATTATTTATAGGTACAGGTGGAATAGGAATATTTTCAGATGCTGGGAATATTCAAATAGGTTCGGGATCTGATATAAGGCTGGGAGTTAATGGAGCAGTTGGAGTATACGGAAGAAATAATACAATAATAAACAATAATCAGTCGAATATACTAATTGGAGACGGAAGTTATGGATTTATACTGGAGTCTGGTTCTGAATTAACAAATAATGCTGTACAAAATCTAGGAAATAATTCAGTACTGGCTTATGGAAATGGTGCAGCTACAATAAAAAATGTATCAGGTGCGATAATTAACGTGAGCGGGTCAGATAATATTGTATTTTATTCAGTAAACGGTGGAACAATATTAAATGACGGCGATATAACTGCCAATACAGGGAATAGCAACATAGGTATTTACAACAGCAAGGGAACTATAAATAATACAGGAAATATCATTGTAGGAGATTCTGTTCCTTTATATGATTCTAATGGTATTATTGATGTAGCGGGAAGTAAATACTCTGTGGGTATATACGGCGAAGAATCAAAAGTAACAAATAGCGGAAATGTAACAATAGGTGAAAATGCTGTAGGACTTTATATAAAAAATAATTCAGTAACAGCTAAAAATACCGGAGCTATAATTGCAGGAAATGTAAGTAACCCTAAAAATGGTGCAATAGGAATATTTTCAGAAGGCGGGGAAGGAATAGAAAACTATGGAAATATAACCTTATACGGAGATGATGTAATAGGAATAGCCGGCAAAGGTGCCAAAAAAATTGAAAATCATGCGGTAATAACTGTAGAAGGTGCTAATGCAAAAGGAATATACTCTACGTTAAATACAGAAGTATATAATTATGGTACCATAAATGTATCAGGAAATGGTGGAGTAGGTATAGTGGCTCCTTCAGGTAAAATAAAAAATTATGGTACAATTTATTTTGCAAATGGAGCAAAAATGGAAGCAATAGATGATGCATATGAGGTTCCGGAATTAATAAATGCAGGAATAATAAAAGTAAACGGAAATTTTGATAATGTCGGAATGAACATATCTTTACAGCCAGATTTAAATACCTTACAAGAGTCTACGATAGCAGGAATAGATTTTGTAATGAATAGCGGGAGTATTTCGGCCAACACATTAACAATAACTGATACTGTAAAAATATTACCTGACTTTTCACAGGGAACTAATGCTAAGGTGTATAAGTTAGAGGATGCTTTTGTCTCAAGTAATATAATTACATCAAATGGAAAATTGCCGGTAGTAAGCAGTTCATTCACATGGGAAGCTACCCCAAAAGTTAATTCTAATGGAAATATAGATATTTATATGTCTAAGAAAGATTATAAAGATCTTACAGAAGGTTTGTGGTTTGAAGAGTTTGCATCAGTACTGGATGATAATTATTATGGTGCATCTGGAGATGCCGGAAAAATATATGATAAAATAGATTTGATTCAGTCAGAGAAAGATTTTAGGCATGTAATGTCAAGTTTAGCTGGAAATATTTATGCTAATATTAATCAAAGAGAAGAAGATATTACAAGAAGTTTTGAAAATGCAATGGATTTTATAGAGACATCAGAAAATAATACTAAAGAAAATGTAAAAGTAAATGTGATTGCAGGAAAAGGAAAAACAAAAGAAGACACTGACGGTGTGGTAGGTTATGATTATACAACAACCGGAGTTCTTGCACTGAGAGAAGTAGAAAGAACATATAAGCATACATTTGGATATTCACTGGGATATCTGCATACAGGATTTGAATTTAAAGATAGTAACGAAAGCGAAGAATGGGTAGATACAGTTCAATTAGGAGTACATAATAAATATATTTCAAACAATTGGAAATTAAGAAATGATTTGACTGGAAGGGTAAGTTTTCATAATGTAGACAGAAATTTAGATTGGCCTGCTCCAACAGGAAGATCAGAAATGAATGGAACATATGAAACATACAGTGTAACGAGTGATAATATTTTAGGAAAAGAATTAGCATTTGGCAAGAACAGCAGTTTGACACCGTATGGGGGATTTCGTGTAATGTATGTAACAAGACCTGATTTTAATGAAAAAGGTCTTGAAGCAGTTAAAATAGAAGGAAATGATGCATGGAGTGTGAAACCAAGAGCAGGAATAGAAGTGGAAACAAAAATTCCATTGGGAGAAAAGTCTACGTGGCAGTTAAAAGGAGCCTTGGACATTGCATATGAATATGAACTTGCTAACTTGAATGAACGGGAACATGCAAAATTAAGTGCTATGGACAGTGATTATTATAAACTTTCAAAACCAGAAGAAGAAAAGGGGACATTTAGAACAAAAGCAGTTATAGGAATCGAAGCTAAAGATAGATATGGGATTTTTCTTACTGGAGAGTATGGAGTAGGAAATAGTGATCAGGATGACTACAGAGCTGGCCTGACAATGAAAGCAGTATTCTAAGGAAAATTTATCAAGCGATAAATGATTATTATATTTATATGGTACTTAATAATCTAAGATAATGTATCTTTTGAAAGAGGTCAAATATCTGTAAAAAATCAATAAAATTAATGTAAGCAGGGATAAAATCCTTGCTTTTTTAATAGTAAGGAAAGTAAATTTAAAGTTAATGTATTGAAATTAAGAAAAATAGATAAAACAAGAAATTTTGATATATATGAGATATGAATAAGGAGCGTAAGCTCCTTATCTATTAAAAAATAAACATCACAAAATAATCTAACAGAGTTAGATTAAAAAAAATCAAATATATATTCTGGTTGGTGGATATAAGTAATGATAAAATTCTGAAACTTTCATTTTAATATTACATTTAGGGCAAATAAAAGGATTGATACCAAAGATATTGAACATTTGTTTTTCATACCATGAAAAATTTGAAGAAACAGCAGAAGTTTTAAATGCTTGAATAGCTTTAGTGAGTTTATGTGATTTTCTTCTGGCGTAAAACCCAAATCTGCTGATCATTTTAAAGTTTTTAGCAGGCAGATGAATAAGGATTTGAGTAATAAATTTGGACAAAGGCATGGTAACAAAAGTTTTCTTTTTACCTTGTTTAAGATCAAAAAAAAAGAAAGAAACAGAATCATGGGAAATATTAGAGATTTTGTATTCAGCAATAGGAGCTCTAGCAAGATATCGGCCAAGATATTTAATGATTTCCTTATTGTTGTTAATATGCCCGTTACCAACATCAAAGAAGAATCTTTTATCAATTTTGTACATTAGACTGACAGTATTTTTAGCTTTTAAACAAATATGTTCGTTAGGATATTTACCATTTGAAATAATATCAAGAAGAAGGAATTTCCATTGTCTAGCGATCGATTCAGCGTGAAAATATCGAAAGTTAACAAAGTGAAAAAATTTATTAAAACCGCCAAGAGAGAGAATAGCATGAATATGAGGATTCCACTTGAGGTCTCTGCCAAAGGAATGAATAACAGTAATAAGTCCGTAATGAATGACATCAGAGGGAGTAAAGTATTGATAGGAAGATTTAGGAATTTTGTTAACTCTTAGATTTTTACGATGAATATTATGAAATTGATATTTAAAGATATGATTAACAGCCAAAGGAAGTTTAGAAAGAAGAGTTCTGTCATAGAAGAAAAATTCTCTGCATTGTTTAGGAATAGTAAAAAGGACGTGTCTGTGAGGACAGTTGAGAATATCCTTTGAAATTCTCTCAGTCCATGTAGCAGAATATTTGAAGCCGCATGAGGGGCAGAGTCTGGATTTACATGTAAGAGGAATTTTATGAGAATGCCCGCAAGAGAGACATTTAAAGATAAGGAATCCTTTATCTAAATCCCTGTATGCGATAAAATTAGAGATAGATTTTTAGATGAATGAAATATGGGAATTAGAAAAATATGTCTTCTTGAAAAGAAGATCAATGTTGTGTATAATGTTATTGCTGAAGATATATTTCAGTTTATTCTGTATAGTTATTTTACTAGTCATAAAACAATTATACAAGAAATCAGCCAGATTTTGAATCCGGCTTTTTTTATTATAGACTTAAGTCATAAGTCAGTTGAGTACGCAAAGCATAGGAAACATAAAACTACCCGCTATATGAATGAAGAAATCAAAGTTGTACAAAAAAACACCGATCCAATATAATAGAAGTTGTTTGGGTTACTATTAGAAAGGATAGTGTAAATATAAGGGAGTAGAATTACTGGAAGGTCACTTAAAAAGTATACCACCGAAATTAAGTGTATCTATTTTTATGGGATATTTGAAAGGCAAAAGTGAGTTGATGCTGTTTGATAGGCATGGAAATTTAAAACATAAATTTGGGAATAGACACTTTTGGTCAGAAGAATATTATGTATTAAATGAATCGACGATAAGAAAGTATATTTAGGAATAGGAAAAACAGGATATAATGTGAGATAAAGTGAGAGTGAAAGAATATGAAGCCCCCTTTAGGGGTAAGTCAGAATGATAATTAACCTCTTTAAGAGGTAGTCACGAGTCAAAGCCAATAGTAGCTTAAACAAAGAGAAAGTCGGAGCCTTGAGGCGTAGCCAAAGACCCGTTGGCTTATAGCTAAGGAACAAATCACCCCCTTGAAGGGGGCCTGATTTCTTATGAAGAGCACTTTACTGTACATATACTCCCAAATCCTTATTGTCAATTAAAATTTCAATATTTTTTTTGTTGAGAAGCAAAGGATATTTTTCAGTTAAAAACCACTTCACAAGTTCCTCGTTCCTTGTTATTTCAGTATTATTGTTGATAAATACGTTAATAGTAATCTCTTTAAAATATTTTAAAGCTGTTTCAATATCATTGGAAATCTGTTCTTTTGTCTGGCCTTCAGTACAAATTAAGAGACAGCAGCTGTAAAAATTTGATAATTGAGTGTAATCGTTTAAAAGAAAATTTTTCTTTAGAATTTTAGTACGGTAGTTATTATCAAATGTTTCAATCCCTACTTTAAATCGAATTTCCTGATTTGGAAAGAAATTTATTATTTCATTCAGTCTTTTAATATATGAGAAATATACTTCAAAGTATATTATTTTTATATTTTTTTCATCAGCAGTTTTTCTAATATATTCAAGAGTTCTTAAAGGGAGTTCAAAAACAGAAGCTGAATTTATTATTTCAAGACATCCGAATTCACCTGTTATTTTATTTAAAAGATCAATGTTTATTTGGTTTATTTCATTTTCATCATATGAGTTATCTAAAATATAATTACAAAATGCGCATTTTCCGTAGCTGCATGCAAATGATTTTAGTAATAATATTTCTCTTTGGTTTTTATCAGTTATTTTATTATATCTTTCCATAATAACACCTAAATTTCTTTGACTTTATTTTTAGTTTTTAATAAGGCTGCAGCATATACAAACGGAGTATCAAATATCGAAACAATAGTTTTGAGAATATATGAGGTTATAAAAATTTTTATCATATATGAAACTTCGAAAACTCCGTAAAATGCAATAACTGTGAATATTATGCCGTCAATAAACTGACTGGCAAGAGTACTGAAATTATTTCTGATCCAAATATGCTTGAATTCAGGAAATTTTTCCCTCCAAAACTGATAAGCCCAGACATCATAGCTCTGTGATATCAGGAAAGCTGTAAGGCTGGCTACAGTGATTCTCGGCAGGAAGCCAAATATAAATTCAAGGCTTGACTGTGATGTATCATAAGAATTTGGGTGTATTTTTAAGGATAATAACATTATTACCGTAGTGGAAATCAATGAAAAAAATCCTATATATATAGTATTGCGAGCCATTTTTTTTCCATAATTTTCTGAAAGAATATCAGAAACAAGAAAAATTCCGCAATACAATATATCACCCATTGTTCCATGAAATCCAAATAAATCAACCTGTTTTATTACCTGTACATTTGCCAGTATAGTAGATATAGGAATAAAAATGAATAATCCTGTTTTCCCCCATAATCTGTATGCAAGCAGAATTAGTAAAAAGTTAATAAGCATTGATAAAAGCCAAAGTGTTTCATTGTAAAATAAAATGTGCATTTTTTCCTCCTGTAAAATAAAAAGCATAAGAAAAACCTTATGCCTAGGTTTTTTTTATAGATGGGGTATCCCAAACATCTTTATTAATTATTTAATTTTTATTATTAATTTTCCTTAATATCTTTCCAGTTTATTGTTTTCAGGAATTCTTTGATAAAGGCAGCTAAAATACCTATAGCAAAACCTAAAAATAATGACAAAACTAAAATCAACTTTTTATTTTTTGAAGCTTTTGTCTGGTAATCAATCAATTTTAGCAGAGGAGTCTTGTCCTTGTCAAGAAGTCTGTAATATGACAGCTTTGATATTGTAGAATCAATAAGTGGATCCTTTGTTTGAGAAAGATCAATATTTTGCTTCAAATATAAAAACTGTTCGTCAAGTGCCTTGATCTGGCTTGAAAGATATATATTTTTTTTATCATAAAGATATTTATTTGCCAGATCTGTAAATTCTCTTGCGAATTCTTTACCGTCATTTTTAACTTCAGTATTAAACTGAATTTTTACATTCGGACTGTTATTATCGCTTTCAAGAGTAATTTTTTTTGAGATACTTGAATAAAAATTATCATCATCTATATTTAATACTGATAATTTTTTTGAATTATCTTTCAGGTATTTATAAAATTCAAAAGAATTTAGTGAAAAAACAGGCGGTTCGTTTATTTCTTTCAGAACTCTGTCATTACTGTATAAATTCAGTGTAGTTTTAAAATCCTTTTTCATCATAAGGTAAGCTAAAGTACAAAAAACTGTGACAACAGCTATGATAAGGATAAGTAGCTTATTTCTATATAATATTTTGATGACCGTCAAAAAATCCAAACTGTCATTCATGTTTTGTCACCCCTTTTGGAAAAATTATATGATAAGGTATTTTAGCAAATGTAAGTATTAAATACAAGAAAAATATAAACTAAAAAGAGAAAATTATATTATAGAAATGTTTGTTTGTATTATTCTCGGTGTTTAAAAATTGAAAATAAAGATATTTAGTGATACAATACATCTAAGAATTTTATTTTATTGAAACTGAGGGAGAAATATAAAATGAAGAATTACTCAAATGTAATAATAAGAATATTTTATATATGGATATTATAAAAATAGGTTTCTTTAAGTCAATGAAATCAATGTATGGCTTGAAAATTAAGCTTTTAATTTTTCTGGAAGTATAATAAAATTTATGGATAATATACAAATAATATACAAAAACGAGTTATATAAAATAGCAGTTTTAAGATGCTGCTATTTTTTAATTTACAAGCTCTATTGTCTTTTTTAGCTCAGTAACTTTTTTATGTGTATATATTTTTTCTGTCATTGCATATGATTCATGACCTATCATTTTCTTAATTGCTGTAGTATTTCCTCCGGCATCATTTAATCTTGTGGCGAAAGTGTGTCTACAGTCATGAGGTGTGTGATCCATATTAAGAGTTTCCATAATTTCATCGAATATTTTTATTTTGTAATTATTATAATTAAAAGCTTTTGTATTTCGGATATTACTTATCAAATATTCAGAATTAGAGTTTTCATATCTTTTTTGTATTAAAGTTTTTATTCTTGAGTGTATAGGGATAACTCTGTTTTGTCCGGCTGCTGTTTTACTTTCTTTGACTATAATAGTTTGCTCTAATAAATTAACATCCTCTTTCTTTAAATTAAGCAGTTCTCCAACTCTCATACCTGTGTAAATCATAATTAAAACAGTATCAGTGTAACGTAAAGATCCTACATTTTTCCACAGAATATCAATTTCTTTATCTGTAAAAATTGTTTTTTCTTTGATAACTACGTGTTTTCCTACTTTTATAAATTTACTATAATCTTTTTGAATGATATCAAGTTCCATAGCATATCTGAATACCAAACCTATTAAAGATTTTATAAGTTTGAGAGAGCTGTGGTTTTTATTGGAACCATCAATCAACTTCTGTAAATGGGGTATTTTAATATCATTCATTTTCATATTGTAGATAGGCTTACAATAGTTATAACATGACATATATGTTTTTATACTGTTCTTACTCAAATCTTTAAAATGCCTTTCACTCCATTTTGTATATAGCTCTGAAAAAGTTATATTATTTAAGTCTATATCATAGGGATTTGCATTATATGAGGCAAGTGCCTGCATAGCTTCTTTTCTTGTAGCATGGTAGCTTAAATATTTATAAATCTGTTTCCCATCATTAGTATAGCCTTGAGTAATTCTAACAGCAAAAGGCTTTCTCCGGTTTCCTGATAATTTAAAAACAGATCCGTATCCATTAGGATTTCGCATAAAAAAAATCACATCCTTTAATTTTTAGTAAAAGTGTGATATAATTCCAATTGGTTGTTATAATGTTTTATATCACATTTAAAGTCTCTTTCTTGGTCGGGAGAGACTTTTTTAATCTAAGTAAGTTTTTAATTTTTCAATTAATTCTTCATCTCCGGGTTCTAATTCAATGTCTTTATTATAGTGGTAAATCATATATGCTGCGAAAGAGTTAGCTTCATTTTCAATACGATTATTTTCAAATCTGATATGATCCCACATGAAAAGACAGTCTTGGTCGCCATGTATTTGGGAGTGGCATAATTCATGGTACATAGTAGCGTAACTCTCAAGTTTTGTAAGATTTGAGTTTATAGCAATAGTTTGTTTCCCACAGTTCGATATATACATCCCTTTAATGTCCATAGGATAAAATATCAAATCAATTCCTTCTAGTTTTATCAACCGTTTTGGGTCAGAAGTACTGTGTTTTTCAATTAATTCTTCAGCTAAAAGTCCAACATCTATCAAAGAAAATCACTCCTTAATTATTATTTTTCTCTTCTTCATCATCTTGCCTTTTTCTTAAAAGAGAACTCACAAAGATTTTCTTCATTAACTCCGCCATATTTTCTTTTTCTTCTTCAGTTATTTTTCTCCCTTCAAACATTAAAAAATTCATATTCATTATTTTATCATATTCTTGCTGTTCAAGGTCATCTAGTTCATATTCATTAATTATCTTATCTCGCTCAGATTGTTCTATACGGTCAAGATCAGACTTTCTATCCATTGGGACGTTAAATCCCATAAGCCATGCCTCACTGACATTTAAAGCTTTGGACAAAGCATAAATTCCATTCTGTCGAGGTTCTATGGTACCTGAAACATACTGGCTTATAGCTGACTTACTAAGACCAGTTTTTTCAGCTAATTCTGATTGTTTCATATTACGAATTCTTAAAGCCTCCTTTATTCTATCACAACTTTTGACTTTTTCCATAATAAGACTCCTTATCATTTTTATAAATATACTGTATCATAAAGTTTAGAAAAAATCAACTATTTTCTAAAAAATTCAGTTAAACTTAAAAAAAGTATTGACAGATAAAAAAAAGTGTGGTACATTTAGTTTAGTTAAACTGAACAAAGGAGGTGTGGAAATGAAAAATAATTACGACTATTCAAAATTAAGAGGGTTGATTGTGGAAAAATACAGAACTTTAACAAATTTAGCAAAAAAAATTGGGAGATCACCAGCATGGCTAAGTGCAAAATTATTAAATGATGGAGACTTTAATCAGACAGACATGGATACGATTATGGACCTTTTGGATATTGATAGAAAAAATATAGATATATATTTTTTTACACATAAAGTTCAGTAAAACTGAATAAAAATTATACTGAAAAGATTATAAGGAGGAAAAATGACTAATATGGAAATATTAATGATATTTATAGCAGCGTGTTCTGTATCAATTATTGTAATAGCTGCTTACATAGTTTCAAAAATAGAAAATATGCAGATAACCATACATAATCTTAATCAAATAACACATAAGCTTATGTTTGGAGAGGTTTGTTTAAAGGACGGTCCAATTTCAGAAATCGGAGCTGAGCCATATATTATGTTACAGCCACATATATTAAATTTACCTGATTTTATTTCAAAAGAAGATGAGGTTTATATACGGTCTGCTGTGAAAAATAATATCCCTATAATTGTAGATGGAGAGCAAGGACCAACAGGAAAAACAACTCTAGTGAAAGTATTAAGAGAATACGGGGCTGTAGCATATGAACCTTGGGAATGTGCCAAAATTAATCTGAATAAACCTATAAAGAAGTGATCTCAAATGAAAAAATATAAATATTTTATAAGCTTTACGGCAAACGGGATGTCAATTACGGGAAATTCAGAGTATGTAACTAAAAATCAGATAAAGTCAATAAAAGATATTCATAAAGTGGAAGAAGGGCTGATAAAAGAATTTAATTTATCGGATTGTAAGCTATTAAATTATAAATTGCTGGATATAGAGGTGATAAAACTTGAACCAACCAGAAAGTATAGATGAACTATTTGAAAATGATCCTGTATCAATGAAACTTCATGAAGCAGCTTATGAGATGGGAAAAGGAGATGTATTTCTACAGCAGGCAATAAAACAGGGTAAATGCCCTTTTGGTTATGGTGCCGAAACAAAAGAAGGTCGATGGGTATATATGATAAGTAGAGTGAGATTTGAAGAATATCTCGGAATCGGAGATAAAAAATATAAAAATCTGACTTTAGCAGAAGCTGCAAAAATAACTGGAAAACATTATATAGGAATAAAAAACGCAATAATACAAGGCAGATCACCATATGGTATATGTGTAGAAACTTCTCCGGGAAAATATGACTGTCATATAAGCAGAAAGCAATTTAATGAATGGTGGAGGATTGATCAGGGTATGGAAAAAGTATATGTTGTAAAAACTGAATCAGGAGAAATAACACTAAATGATGAAGCTGATGCATGGAAAGCATACGACGAATTAAGAAAATACTGTCTTGCATCAGAGCCGGAAGAGAGGAGATTATAGATGAAAAAATTACTATTAATACTAACAATTTTAACACTGTCAAGTTGTACTTGGCTTGATGATGAAATGAAAGACTGGGAGTCAAATACTACCGGATTGAAAAGAGAAATTAAAATCTACAGTGTGACTGGCGAGAAACTCGCAGAATACAAAGGGGAGAATGTCAGAGTTGATTTTAATGAGTATGGCAGATTCTTAGCGAACATAGATGGTAAGAGGGTACAAGCTTTTAATGCCAGTGTGATTATAGAGGAAAAATAAGAAAGCGAGCTGAAAATGGTTAAGTTTATTAATCTAGTAGCAATAATAGGGCTTTTAATTTATTTCTTCTGGGAAGAAATAGAGGGAACTATAAAAATAATAGGAAGATAGGGGTGAAAAGATGAGAATAGAACCTATGTACATATATAGGCAGACTAATTCAGGTGGCAAATTTGATTATACCGAAAAAGCTTATAGAAAAAACAGAATATATCCGGTCAGAGTAATTGGTGGTTATGATGAGGATAGATATGTATATATCGGAGTCTTTGACGATAACGATATTCCGGAAATGGTATATTTTGACGGTGTTAAATATCATACTGATTGTCCACATTGTGGGGATCGTTGGTCACGACTTGATGATGACATACCAGCTAATGTTCGTATTTTTGACAATTCTGCGGAATTCAACGAATACAAAGATAGTTTACCATTATTTGCAATATATTGTATTTTAACAGATTTTGAAAAGGAGGATTAAATTATGGAACCTGAAAATGAGAAGAAAACGGAGGAACTAAAACTTAAGGTAAGAGAATTTTTTGAGAGTGAAAAAGACACTATAATTGATGATCTTACAGAACTATTTTCAGTATCACCGCCCGGGATTGCATGGCTAAGGGTACAAGAAGCAACGGGGAAAAGTGCAGATGATGAGATAACGCTAAGTAAAACTATTAATAGTAGTGCGTTATTACTGGAAAGTAAAAACTTAAAAGGCACATGCCTTATGGATATCTCAATGGCATCCACATTCATGTATAATTTATTAAAATATTGTCAGAAAGGGGAATAAATGGATATTAATAAAATTGATTATGGCATGGAACTGAAAAGAAAAGTACAAAAGCTAGAATTAAAAAAACAATTTTTAGAAACATCTTTAAAACTAGATGTGACACAGTTAACGATTGAAAAAGGCTTTAGGAAACCAAATATACCTAATACTTTAAGTATTAATGATATTAAAGAGTGCGGCATGTATGAAGATTTTAAACAAATGATAAATACTGGAATTGTTGAAATTACCAAACAAATTGCTGGTGTTAAAAAAGAGATTGAAAAATTATAAAGTGAGGTGATCTAAATGCTTTTAATATATGTAATAGTGCTGTTCTTTGCATTTACAGCAATATCAGAAGTAAAAGAGTGCAGAAGAAAAGCTGCAGAAAAAAGAGTACGGGAAGAAGAAAGGGAAATAATCCGGAAAATCAAAGCAGAAGATAAAGCAGTGGAAGATTTTAAAAAATATAATATTGTGATTGGCGGGTGAGAAAATGACTAAACCAGCACTTGAAAAGGAAAATAAAGAGCTGAAAGAAAAAATAAAAAAGCTGGAAAAAGACAAAGATGTGTACAGTGAGGGCATTGGTCTTATTGAAAAAGGCGAGTTAATGGACGAATTAATGCGTGATGAGGAATTTAGAAAAAACATACTTGAGTTATTAAAGAAAAAACTCAAAAAATATGACTTCTTATCTCCTGCCATCGACCGGGCTATTAACGAAATGATGGATGATATTGATTTGTTGGTTTTTGGAACAGATAAAATAAAATCATTGCTGATCGGGAGCATAACAGACAATATAAGTGTGATCCACGAGTATATGGAGTGGTGGGATATGATAGAAGCCGGAAACGGTTACCCTGAGGGGATGCAGACACTATACTTTGAGGGGAAATTTGATGAAAAAGAAAGGTAGGTGAAAAATGTGGCAGCTCAAAAAATTGCTGGGGGATATGTAAAAGGGCTCCAATCAGTGGATCATTGTTTAAAATTAGGTGTGCTGTGTGGTGGTAAAACTGAATGGCTTGAAATTCATGTAAACCGTCGAGGTCGGTATGTGGAAAAATATATGCCGGAATTGCATAAAGTGAAAAAATTTTATTTAGATGGTACTTTATTGCTTGCTGTTACGGCACTTAGAGAACATTTTTATGGGAGGTGAGAAAGTGAAAAAACTGAGTAATATGAGAATAGCCTTTCTAGTTGAAACTGAAACACTAGAGGGTGCGATGCATGAAAAAGTAAGCTCAAAGGATATAGAAGACCCTGAACTGGCTGAACTTTGGAGAAAAGCAGCTGCATTATTTGATGAACTAAAGCCTATTCGGGCAGAGATATTTAAAATATTAAGAGCTGCAGAAAGTGAGGATTAAATGGATAAATTAAAAGGTATTGAAGTTATAGGAGTTATTAAAATTGATGGTAAAGCAAATTTAATGTTAGCAATTGAGGGCTCAAATGACTGGTGGAGTGCAGAGGTACTTAAAGATAAAAAAGGCTCTTATATTAAGATCAGCGACAAGCACGTGAACATTTCAAAAACAGTAGCTAACAAAAAACATTACATAAAAGGTGAATTATGGTGGGCTGTCAATAGATTTGAACAGTATTTAAAAGAAAATGACCGTGCGGAAACACAGTCATGTATGGAATAAAGTTTTAATCAACTTAATTATATCAAAAAAATCAGGAGGAATCAAATATGGAATTGAAAGTGATCTTTAGTATGGATAAAAAGACAATAGACTGTATAGATAGACTGGCAGGAGCATTAGCAGGTATAAAAAATCTCGGTGAAGTAAATGTGCCTTTAGTAACACAAGAAAAAACAGAATCCACTCCCCAAGACAAGCTAGGTACTGAAATACCTCAGGAACCAATACCGGATGGCACACCTGTAACTGAAACACCTCGAGAACCTACACCAGAAACAGCTACAAGAGTTTATACAAGGGATGAAATTTCCAGAGCAGCTGCAGCCTTTGCAAAAGGTGAAGGTAAGAGAGAAGAATTACAGAAGTTATTGAAAGAGAAATTTGGAGTAACAGGGATAATGAATCTTGATGAGTCAAAGTATGGAGAGTTTGCAGCAGTTTTACGGGAAATGGGGGCGAATATATAGTGTCTCATGCAATATTAAGTGCAAGCGGGGCGAGTAGGTGGATAAATTGTAACCCTTCTGCACGATTAGAAGAAACAATGGAAAATACAACATCGGAATATGCAGAGGAAGGAACACTGGCACATGCACTGGCTGAACTGAAGCTAAGAAAGTATTTCATAGAGACAGGCATGGCAAAGCGAACATATACATCAGAACTTAATAAACTCAAAAAACACAGACTCTGGCAGAATGATATTGACAGCTACACAGATGAATATGTGGATCATGTAAGAGCAATAGCGATGTCTTTTGATGTTGCACCGTTTATAGAAATAGAAAAGAAAGTTAGTTTTGAGGAATACGTACCTGAAGCATTTGGAACAGCAGATACAATAATTATAAGCGGTGACCGGTTATATATAATTGATTTGAAATATGGGAAAGGCGTACCGGTCTATGCTGAGAATAATTCACAACTGATGTTGTATGCACTTGGTGCTTATCTTGAATACTCATTGTTTTACGGAATTGAAAATATAGAAATGCATATTGTGCAGCCAAGACTTGAAAACATCTCAATGTTTAGTATAAAAGTAAATGATCTGCTGGAATGGGCAGAAAATGTAATAAAACCTAATGCACAGAGAGCATTCGCAGGTGAGGGGGAATTCAATCCTGGGGAACATTGTAAGTTCTGTAAAGCAAAAGCAAGCTGCAGAGCAAGAGCAGAGAATTATTTCACACTGGAAGCCTTAAAGGAAAAAGGTCCGTTGCTGACCAATGAAGAAAAAGCAGAAGCACTGCAGAGAGGTGCGGAACTTGATAAATGGCTTGGAGAATTGAAAGTTGAAATATTCTCAGCTATCGAAAAAGGTGAAGAAGTGAAAGGCTGGAAAATTGTGCAAGGAAAATCAAGTGGCAGATGCTTTACAGAAACAGATGTTGCAATAGAAAAACTAAAAGAACACGGGATAAAAGAAGAGATGCTTTATGAGAGATCACTGTTAACAGTCCCAAAAATAGAAACACTTGTAGGAAAGAAAGACTTTATGGAATGGGTCGGTGATATGGTAGTAAAAATACCGGGAAAACCAACATTAGCACCTGAAAGTGATAAAAGAGAAGCTATAAGTAAAAGAAAAGCTGAAGATGTATTCAGTGTAATAAAAAACGAAAATAACATATAAAAAAAGGAGAGATATATTATGAATTTAAAACCAACAGAAGTAGTAACAGGTAAAGTGAGATTGAATTTTCCGGTGTTATTTACACCAAAGGCAGATAAGAATGATCCAACAAAAATAAATTATAGCTGCCAATTATTAATTCCAAAATCTGATACGGCAACAATGGCTAAAATAAGGGAAGCTATAGAAGAGGCTAAAAAGGAAGGTCTAGGAAAGAAATGGGGTGGGACAATGCCGCCTAATATTTCCGCACCGTATCATGATGGTGACGGAATAAAACCTGTAGCAGGAACAGAGTATGGTCCTGAGTGTAAAGGACACTATGTTATTAATGTAAAAGCTAGTGAAGCATACAAGCCTGATGTAGTGGATGGACAGCTTAATCCTATATTGACTCAATCGGAAATATATTCTGGAGTATATGCGAGAGTGTTGATAAATTTTTATCCGTACTTTAATAGTGGTGGGAGAAAAGGGATAAGTGTAAGTTTTAGTAATGTTCAAAAAATAGCTGATGGAGAAGTAATAGGCGGAGCAGCTCCTAAAAAGTCTGCTGATGTATTTGGTGAAGTAAAATATGATGATTTGACAGGAGAAGTAATAGTATAAAAATACAACATAGGAGCGGCTGAAATTTAGCCGTTCTTAGTTTTAAGGAGATAGGAATGAATCATTTAAATATAGATATAGAAACATACAGCTCTGTAGATATAAAAACTTCCGGAGCATATAAGTATGCCCAAAGTGGAGATTTTGAAATACTTCTGTTTGCATATTCCTTAAATAACAGTCCTGTTAAAATAGTAGATCTTGCTCGGGGTGAAAAAATTCCTAATGAAATTATAAAACTTTTAAATGATCCTGATTGCGTAAAGCATGCATATAATGCAGCTTTTGAATGGTGGTGTCTGAATCAGGCAGGATATGAAACAAATATAACTCAATGGCAGTGTACTATGGTTCAGGGATTGTATTGTGGATATCCTGCAGGACTGGAACAGATAGGAAAGGCTCTTAAATTACCACAGGATAAAGCAAAACTGACCACTGGAAAAGCATTAATAAAATATTTCTGTGTTCCGTGTAAATCCACAAAAGCAAACGGTGGAAGACTAAGGAATTTACCGCATCATGAGCCTGAGAAATGGCAGATATTTAAAGATTATTGTGTACAGGATGTAGTCACAGAAATGGAAGTACTGCGATATTTTGAAGAGTTTCCAGTACCTGAAAAAGAGTGGGATCTGTGGCGTTTTGATATTTTGATGAACTCAGAAGGTGTAAAGATAGACAGGCAGATGGTTAATAATGCCCTTTATATTGATGAAAAAGTTTCAAATGATTTACAGGAAGAAGCTAAAAAGATAACAGGTCTTTCGAATCCTAATAGTACAGCACAGCTTAAGCCGTGGTTGGAATCACAAGGACTGGAAATAGAAAATTTACAAAAAGGGACAGTGTCAGAATTAGTAGGGAATACAGAAGGTGAAGTTAAAAGAATACTGGAAATAAGGCAGGAGTTATCCAAAACCAGTACTAAAAAATATGTGGCTATGAGAGAAGGAGCTGGATCAGATGATCGCGTAAGAGGACTATTACAGTTTTATGGGGCAAACAGGACCGGAAGATATGCGGGCAGGCTTGTACAGGTGCAAAACCTACCCCGCAACTATCTTGAAACACTTGATACAGCAAGGGAACTTGTGAAGAGTGGTGACCTTGATACTTTAGAATTATTTTATGGAAATATTCCGGATACATTAAGTCAGCTTATCAGAACAGCTTTTATACCTGAAGCCGGAAAAAAGTTTATAGTAGCAGATTTTTCTGCTATTGAGGCAAGAGTCATAGCATGGCTCGCAGGAGAAGAATGGCGACAAAATGTATTCAGAACACACGGGAAAATATACGAGGCATCAGCCTCACAGATGTTCGGGGTACCTTTAGAGAAAATAGTAAAAGGTAATAAGGAGTATGAATTAAGACAAAAGGGAAAAATAGCTGAATTAGCACTTGGTTATGGCGGCAGTGTGGGAGCATTAAAAGCTATGGGAGCTGACAAAATGGGACTAAGTGATGATGAACTTCAAGACATAGTAAATAGATGGAGAGCATCAAATAAAAGAATCTATGACTTGTGGCAGCAATTAGGCGGTGCTGCGGTGTATGTGATTGAGAATAGGGAAGCAGTAAATATAAAAGGCTTAATACTGGCATATGAATACGATTTTATATCAGGTCTTGATTTTATGACAATACAGCTGCCGAACAAAAGAAAATTATACTACGCATCACCGGGAACAACACTAAGTAAATGGAATACAACAGCAATAACTTATAAAGGCGTAAATCAAACTACAAGAAAGTGGGAAACACAGGAAAGTTATGGCGGAAAACTTGTGGAGAATGTGACACAGGCTATTGCACGGGACTGTTTGGCAGAAAGCTTACTACGGATAAAAAATGCCGGATATAAGACAGTTATGCATATACATGATGAAACAGTTAATGAAGTAGAGGAAAGTGTCACAGTGGACGAATTATGTGACATAATGGGGCAGGATATTGATTGGGCTCCGGGACTTTTACTAAGAGCGGATGGCTTTGAAAGTTACTATTATAAAAAAGATTAGAGGTGTGAGGATGTTAGGTACTATGAATAATGAATACATGGGAAAATTAAAAGCAATAAAGAAACATTTTGGTGAGATAAATCAGAAAGCTAAATTGTTGGAAGAATTGGAAGAATTACAGGATGCTTTAGATGCTGTTAATCCTATTTGGCTTATTAAAAAATCAGATGATGATTTTGAAGAATTTCTAATATCCCAATGGGATACATATAAAAAAGGTGTATTGGAGGAAATCGCAGATTGTTATGTTATTGCTTATCAAATAGATAAAGCATCTTTTTTAAGAAACTATATAGAAAGTCTCGACTCATTCAGTTCACATCTAATTTATCAGAATACGAGAAATGCAAGAGGAAAAGTTGCTGAAATCATGAGATTTAAAATAGACAGAACTTTGGAAAGAATAGAATCAGGATATTACGAGCCTGATATCTGTCCGATCTGTGAAGGTGCCGGGGGCATTGAAAATACTTATGACGGACATTTCTTTAATTGTAAAGCATGTAACGGAACCGGAAAGGTAGAGCGAAAGGAGAAATAAATGGAGAACAACAGGGATATAGTGATCAGTACTGGCAACAGCAGGAAGTCGATAGACTGGAAAACGGAAGTAATGAAATGGTCTGATTTTGTTAATAAAATAAAAACACCGGTTCGTACTGATGAAACTTTAGAAGAGTTTTTGGCTATGAGAAAACCGGATCAGGACGGGTTAAAAGACGTCGGAGGTTTTGTAGGTGGGAAGCTTAAAGAAGGTAAGAGAAGAAACGTAAATATATTATCAAGGGATCTTGTAACTCTTGATTTGGATAATATAGAGGCCGGGAAAACACAGGAAGTATTAAAAAGAATAAGCGGTCTTAACATCGGATATGCTGTATATTCAACAAGAAAACATTCAGATTATCAGCCAAGATTAAGAGTAATTATCCCTGTTGACCGCAGCATGACTTCTGATGAATACGAACCGGTAGCAAGAAAATTAGGGAATATGATAGGAATAGGGCTGTGTGATCCTACCACTTTTGAAGTAGCAAGGCTGATGTTCTGGCCAAGCTGCAGTTCTGACAGTGTATATATTAACGAATATGAGGATAAGCCTTTTATAAAGGTTGACTGGGTATTATCTCAATATAATGACTGGAAAGATGTTACAGAGTGGCCACAGGTTCCGGGTTATGACAAGGTTAGGGAAAATCAGGTAAAAAAACAGCAGGACCCTACTGAAAAAGGCGGAGTAATAGGGGCTTTCTGTAAAGTATTTAATATATATGAAGCAATAGAAAGATTTATACCTGACAGTTATGAAATATGTGATGTAAAAGACAGGTTAACCTATACTGGTGGGTCAACTTATGGCGGGGCAGTTGTTTATGATGATATGTTTGTGTATTCCCATCACGCCACTGATCCGGCAGGGCAAACTTTATGTAATGCTTTTGATTTAGTAAGACTTCATAAATTTAGCGGTCTTGATGAAGAAGCAAAAGAATTGACACCTAATACCAGATTACCGAGCTTTATTGAAATGACGAAACTAGCACAAGGAATTGATGAAGTTAATAATATAATAGTTCAGGAAAAATATAAAAGAACCATGGAAAACTTCAATGTTGTGGATAACACAGATATGGACATCTCATGGATGAAAAAGCTAAAAATAAAAAATAATGGTACTGATCCGGAAAATACTATAAAAAATATAGAAATAATACTGGAAAATGACCCTAATTTAAAAGGTAAAATTGCTCTGGATGAGTTTGCTAACCGAAGTTTGGTATTAGGGAGACTTCCGTGGGATTACTCAGAAAATACTGAGGAACACAGAGAGTGGAAAGACTCAGACGACAGCGGACTAAGAAGTTATTTAGAGGAAACATATAATATTGTGGGAATTACTAAAATACTTGATGCTTTGTTGAATATTACAGAGAAGCACAAAATAAATGAGGTAAAGGATTATTTAGAACATCTGGAATGGGATGGAATTCCGAGGTTAGAAACACTTTTAATTGATTATTTTGACGTAGAGGATAATGTTTATACAAGGCAATTAATGAAAACATCTTTAACAGCAGCAGTAGCAAGGGCAATTGAGGGCGGTATAAAATTTGATACTTCCGTGGTTTTGCAAGGCGGGCAGGGGAAAGGGAAAACAACCTTTTTCAGAACTTTAGGAAAGAAGTGGTTTAATAATAGTTTGGAAAGAATAGAAGGGAAGGAGTCTGCTGTAACAATTCAGGGGGCTTGGATAGTAGAATTTGGAGAAATGACAGGCTATTCAATGTCAGAAGTAAACTCAGTAAAACATTTTTTATCAAAACAGGAAGATATTTACAGGGCACCATTTGGAAAGAGAAATGCTAAATTTCCGAGAAGATGCGTGTTTTTTGGAACAACTAATAACTGGGAATTTTTAAGAGACAGAACCGGAGATCGTAGATTTTGGCCGGCAGTAATAGGAGAAAACAAACCCAGAAAATCAGTGTTTCAGGACTTACCCAAAGAGGTAGATCAGATATGGGCGGAGGCTTATTTTAACTATCTGATTAATGATAATTATGAATTAGACAGTGACGAGGCAAAACAAATAGCTATTGAAATGCAGCAACAGCACAGTGAAAGCAGTCCACTCGAGGGAACTATAAAGGAATTTCTTGAAACAGAAGTACCTGAAGATTGGAATAATAAAAGTGCAAAGCAGAGAAAAGACTATTTTCAAAGTAACATAGAACCTATCAATGATAAGGCAAAAAAATATATAAAAAGAGACAAAATATGTGCTTTAGAAGTTTGGTGTGAATGTCTCGGCGGAGATATAAGAAATATGAAAAGACATAATGCAAAAGAAATAAACGACATCTTATCAGGTTTAGGAGAATGTGAACGGCTAAAAGCACCTTATAAATTCGGCTGTTACGGGTCACAAAGAGGTTTTAAAATAAAAAGAAACATATAGCTACTACAAAAACTACATTAAGTATTTTAATTTTTAAATTTAGGCAAATCAGGGAGCCTTTTTATGTAGTAAATCGAAAAAGAATGTAGTAAACCCCTCACTACAAAAACTACATGGAAACTACATTCAATGTAGTGGGGGTAAAGTTAATGACAATAAGGCTTACATATATATTACTACAATTACTACATTATATTAATAATAATAAATTATATATATATTAGGTATTATTAGGCTATGTATATATATTACCTAATATTACCTAAATCACCTGTTCGTATATATATACGTGTATGGGGAAAGTTTGTAGCATTTAGGAGATGAAAAATGGCAGTAAAAAAAGTTCTGGAAAAAGATATTGAAAATTATTTGAGAGATGAAATAAAAAAAGTCGGAGGCATTGCTTATAAATTTGTCAGCCCGGGGAATGCAGGAGTACCTGACAGACTGGTATTGTTGCCCGGAAGATGGTCGTTTTTTGTAGAATTGAAAGCTCCGGGGAAGAAGACAAGAGCTGTACAAGACAGACAGATCAGAAAAATAAGAAATTTAGATTTTGCAGTTTTGATAATAGATTCAAAAAAACAGGTTGATGACTTAGTAAAAATGATAAAACACCATTTAGGAGTTGATAAAAACAATGGAATTCATACCACATAATTATCAAAAATATTGTATTGACAGGGCTGTATCAGATAAAAGCCTCGGGCTGCTTCTTGATATGGGACTTGGAAAAACAATAATAACACTGACAGCAATAAATGAGTTAATATACAGTCGACTTGATGTAGACAGAGTTCTTGTAATAGCTCCGAAAAAAGTGGCTGAATCTACTTGGAGCAAAGAAATAGAAAAGTGGGAACACTTGAGATTATTAAGAATTTCAAAGGTACTCGGGACTTTAAAACAGAGAACAAAGGCTTTGAATACTCCGGCTGATATCTATGTAATTAATCGAGAGAATGTACAATGGCTTGTAGAGTATTATCAGAATTCATGGCCGTTCGATATGGTTGTGATCGATGAGCTGTCATCGTTCAAAAATCATCAGTCCAAAAGATTCAAAAGTCTGAAGCTGGTCCGGGATAAAATAAAAAGAATTATCGGATTGACAGGAACACCAGCACCGAATGGATTGATTGATATATGGGCGCAGATCTATTTACTTGATAAAGGCGAAAGACTTGAAAGGAATATAACAGCTTTCCGGGAAAGATATTTTAATTACACAAGATATGGTGATCAGGCTTTTGGAACATATGATTTAAAAACAGGATCCGAAGATTCGATACAGAATAAAATATCAGATATATGCATCAGCATGAAATCAGAGGATTATTTGGAATTACCAGATATAAATTACAACAGAATATCAATAGAACTTGACACAAAAGCAAAGAAAGCTTATGACGAATTGGAAAAAGAAATGATACTTGAATTAATTGAAACAGGGGAAACTATAGACGTGACCAGTGCAGCAGCTCTGACAAATAAGCTTTTACAGCTTAGTAACGGAGCAGTGTATGATGAAGATAGAAAAGTGCATGAAGTTCATAATTGCAAGATAGAGGCTTTCATGGAACTCGTAGAAGCTCTGAATGGTCAGCCAGCATTAGTTTTTTATTCTTTCCAACATGACAAAGATCGAATAAAAAAAACTCTGTCAAAGTCAAAATTGAGAGTCAGGGAGCTAAAGATAGATCAGGATGTGACAGACTGGAACAACAGAGAAATTGATATATTGCTTTCACATCCTGCAAGCAGTGCATATGGACTGAACTTGCAAAGAGGAGGAAATCATATAATCTGGTTTGGATTAAACTGGTCATTAGAACTTTATCAGCAGGCAAATAAAAGACTTCACAGACAAGGGCAAACTGAAAAAGTATTCATACATCATTTGATAACAGAAGGAACAAGAGATCAGGACGTAATGGCAGCACTGGGAGACAAAGGAGATATTCAGGAATCTTTGTTAAATAGCCTGAAAGCAAGAATTGATAAGTATAGGAGATGATAGAGTGAAGATAAACAAAAATACAGTAACATTGAAAGCTCATGAAATAATATTTTTATTTGATCTGGATGTAGATTTTGGTAATATGACCAATTATCAATTTAACAATTATAAGAAAGCTTTGAAATTATTAAGAGAATTAAAACAGCAATTAAAGGAACACCGTGCAGCGAATGCCAAGGAGGGTGATTAAATGAAAGGATATAAGTGTAAAAAATGTGGTGGAAATATAGCACAACTTACTGAAAATAATCATGTGATATTCATAAAAGAAATTGGTAAGAAAGAAAACTATGTATGTTTTAATTGTTGGGAAATTTATAAAAATGTGAAACTTGAAGAAATAGCAGAATACAAGTGAGGTGATAGAGTAATGTTTATAGAAATAACAGACTATGTAAATAGTATTAGACGGGATAATTATATTGATACTGAACAGATAGAGACTATACAGAAATTACCAAGTAAGATACAAATATTTTTAAAATCAGGAAGTATTTTATATTTAGAACCCGGAGGATGGGAAAAAACAGACGAGGAACTGAACCGCATATTGCAATGCTGGAGGTCTGGTGAATGAGAGGAATAATAATAACTTTAATAGCATGTACAACAATATATTATTTATGGGGTATGACATTAAGATACAGAGCAGAAATAAAAAAGTTGGAAAGAATTCAGGAAATAGAAGATGTTAAAAACTGGAAATACAGTGGGTGATCAGGATGAAAATAGGAGATATGAGAGAATTTATAAAAAATTTAGATGATAATACAGAAATAGAGTTTGAATATCATGGGAAGAAAATGAAAATAGTAAAAAAAGATACAAAGGGATCAGTATCACCTGCAGGAGAATATTTCAAAATTGGGTTAGATTTTGTATATGAAAGAGATGTGAGACGAAGAAATGAAAAGAAAGTATAATATACACATGCCTGAATATACATTTGATCAGGCTAAAGTTGATGCTGAAGTTAAAAAGATTATAGAACAGAAAGAACTTGAAGAAGTGCCACTTGGTAGGGTGTGTGCACTATTACACAGAAAGCATGAGGAAATACAAAGGATTTTAGGGCGAAGATACAAAGATAAGCATGGCGGAATATTGTACAGGTAGGAGCGTGAGAATGTGCAAAAGAATGATAAATTTTTAATGGATATGTTAAGTCCGAGGGAAAAAGAAATATTTTTATTAAAAGATAAAGGCATGTCAGAACGTCAGATTGCTAATAAATTAGGTCTTTCCAGAGTATCTATTCAAACTTACTGGAAGAGAGCTAGAAAAAAAGTGGATGACAAGAATGGATAAATTTTTAAATTAATATGCTATAATGAGTCAAAGTTAAAACTAAATGGAATAAGACAATTGAATATAGATGTGGTACACGATCGAAAGATGGCTGTTAGCATGACGTAATGATCCTATGTAAGGATTGTACGTTTGTTACAGTCATCTTTTTATTTAATATAAAACTAATGTATTTGGATTGCAGATCAGAAACAAAATTAAAAACCTATTCAAGGTACTTCTGAGGTAAAAAAGAGCCCGAGGGTCTCGCGATCCCAACTTGTGACTACTTTTTTATAAAAAAAATTTTTATTACGTTTCGTTATAGGAGGTGAAAACGTGCTGCCGGAAAAAGTAACAAAAAAAGAATTAATAGTACTTTTAGATTTGTCTAATAAAAAATTACAAGAGCTTGAATATAAAGGAATAATAACGAAAAACAGTGCTGGAAGCTATGACTTATCTAATATTACTGATTTCGTTCTGTATGAAAGATATAAAATTCCTGAGATTGTACGATTAGCAGATTTAGCAAATTTTCTAAGTTTATCGGAACGTAGAATACAGCAGATGACAGAAGATGGTTTGATAATAAGAGCACGAAGAGGGGAATATGAATTTATACCAAGTATAAAAAATTATATAGAGAGTATAAATAATGTCTTTGAAGAGTTTGAAGATGAGAATGGAGAAACAAAATCAGTCAATTTAAAAGAACTTTATGTCAAGAAAAATATTGAATATAAAGCCAAACAAATAGAGGAAAAAGAAATAAAACTAAGGAAAATGCGTGGGGAATTATACGAAGCAGCAGATGTAGAAAAAGTCTGGTCTAAGCTTATAGAAATATTTAAAGCTAAACTGTTAGGAATGCCGTCGAAAGTGGCGGTAAAACTGGAAGGGGAAACTAGCAATGTAATAGAAGAAGAACTTGAAAATGAAGTTTTAGAGGCATTGGAAGAGTTAATGAATGTAGATCCAGAAGAATTCAAAAGCAAAGACCTAATTGATGATGACGACGGCGAGGATGAGAACAATGAAAATTCTGAGATCACTGAATAAAACACTTAAATTGCTGGAACCACCTCCGAAACTGACAATAAGCGAATATGCTGAAAAATATATGGTTTTGACAAGTGAATCGTCAGCAGAACCCGGAAGATGGAGACCAGACAGAGCACCTTACCAAAAAGGTATTATGGATGCTGTTTCTGATAGAGACATCAGAAAAGTTGTAATAATGAGTTCAGCACAAGTCGGGAAAACATTAATTTTACTTATGATAATAGCTTATTACATTGATTACAAAGCCTGCCCTATGATGATGGTCATGCCTGTAGATAAGCTTTTAAAAGCATTTTCTAAAGATAGACTTACACCAATGATAAAAGCAAATAAGCGAATAAGAAATAAAGTTTTGGATGAAAAAGCAAGAGATTCCGGAAATACAACATTGTATAAAAGTTTTCCCGGAGGAAGTTTAACATTAGCAGGAGCGAATTCAACATCAGACTTATCATCAAGATCAATAAAAGTATTAGTTTTAGATGAAGTAGACAGATTTCCTGCATCTGTTGGAGGTGAAGGTGATCCTGTAAGACTTGCTGAAAAAAGAACGACAGCATACACAAAAACTATGAAATTAGTGTATGTTTCCACTCCAACACTTGCGGGTATTTCGAGGATAGAAAAAGAGTTTAAAAACTCTACTATGGAGGAATGGTCTTTAAAATGTCCTGCTTGTGGGGATTATCACATACCTAAATTCAAAGAATCTTTAAATTTTGATCCTACAGCTGCTGATTATCAGCCGATTACTATGACTTGTAGTAAATGTGGGGTAATGAGTACAGAAAAAGAGTGGAAAAAAGGAATGGGGAAATGGCTAGTTACAAATCCTGAATACCAAGGAACTACAAGAGGATTTCACCTAAATGAGCTTGTTTCGCCATGGAGAACTTGGCAGGAGATAATTGAAGATTTTTTAACTGCCAAAGATGATCAGCTATTATTACAAACATTCGTAAATACATCACTAGGAGAAGTATGGGAGGCCAGAGGCAAAACCGTTGATGATATGGTTCTTTTGAAAAACAGAGAACACTATGGCTGCGAGGTTCCTGATGATGTGCTTGTACTGACAGCAGGGGTGGATACTCAGGATAATAGACTTGAAGTGGAAGTAGTCGGTTGGGGATTAGGACAGGAATCTTGGGGAATACAATATGCGGTATTTGTAGGAGATCCGGCACAGGATCATGTATGGAAAGAATTGGAAATGTTCCTTGATAAAAAATTTAAATATTCTAATGGGACAGAAATAACAATATCTTGTGTATGTATTGATTCAGGAGGTCATAACACTGATAGTGTATATAAATTTGTGAAACCTAATGAATTTAAACGTTGGTTTGCGATAAAAGGAAAAGGCGGTGAGGGAATACCATTAACAAGTAAGCCAAGTAAAAATAATAAGGCAGGAGTTAATTTGTTTATGGTAGGAGTTGACGGCGGGAAAGCAAATGTATATTCAAGACTTAGTATAGAAAATCCCGGACCAAAATATTGTCACTTCCCGATTGAGGAAGAAAAGAAATATGATGCAGAGTATTTTTTATCACTGACATCAGAAAAAATGATAATACAGGACAATGGAAAAATAATATGGAAAAAATTAAGAAAAAACAATGAGGCTTTGGATTGTAGAAACTATGCGATGGCAGCGTTTGATATATTGAGTCCACAACTGGAGAGATTATATCAGCTGCCAAGAGGAGATTATTACAATACTAGAAAAGTAGTAGCTAAAGTAAAAACAAGAAGAATATTGTCGAAAGGAGTGATGGTTTAATGGTGCACAGTATAGAATTTTGTAAACGTCGTTTAGATATGTGGCTAGAAGCAGAAGAAGCGTTGGCGACGAGCCAAAGTTATAAAATGGGAACACAGGAATTAACAAGGGTAAATCTATCACAAGTACGGAAAATGATAACCTACTGGGAAAATGAGTTGGAAAAAGCCAAAAATGGAGGGAAAAGGTATAAATCATTAAGGGCAGTTCCAAGAGATCTGTAGAAAGGAGAGTATGATTGAATGTTATCGATAAAGCAGTATCAATAATAAGTCCCAAAAAAGGTCTAGAGAGAATAACTGCGAGAAAAGCTATTGATGTATTTAATACTGGGTACTCAAATCATGGTGCCAACACTTTTAAAAAATCAGTGATAGGTTGGTTTTTTCGAGGGGGTTCTGTAAAGCAAGATGTATATAAGAATAGAAATATATTAGTACAGAGATCTAGAGATTTATATATGGGGGCACCTTTGGCAACAGGTGCTTTGAAAACAATAGTTAAAAATGTAATAGGATCTGGTTTAAAGTTAAAATCGACATTAGATTTTGAAAGTTTAGGTTTGACAAGAGAAAAATCTCAAATTATACAACAAAAAATTGAAAAAGAATTTAACTATTGGGCTGAGAGTAAAGTAGACCAACAGGGAGTTTTAAATTTTTATCAGGTACAAGAATTAGTATTTTTAACAACTTTGTTGAACGGAGAATGTTTTATAAAGCTTAATTATTTTAAAACAGAAAAAAATCCCTATGCTTTAAAATTGCAGATAATAGAGCCCGATAGGATATTTACACCATTGGGAAAAGAGAAAGAGTATACGGAAGGAGTGAAGTTTGACAGCAATGGTAGGATAAAATCATACAGAATAACTAATAAACACCCATTAGATACAGACTTTTCAGGGAATGAAGAAGTAAAAGACATTAAAATATATGGAGAAGAAGGACAACTTAATTTAATCCACATACTATTTACTGAAAGACCTGAGCAAGTCAGAGGGGTACCCATATTATCACCAATAATAGAAAGTATTAAGCAGTTAGATAGATATACAGAGGCGGAGCTTACGGCAGCTGTAGTAAGCGCACTTTATGCTTTGATAATAGAAACGACAGGAGAGGAAAATGGACAATTAGGAAGTTCACCTATTCCGGAGAATCAGCAAATAGATAAAGAAAATGAAAGAAGCATAGAGTTGGCACCCGGTATGGTCTTACAATTAGGACCCGGAGAAAAAGCAGTAAGCATGGATCCCGGGCGTCCCAATACCGCTTTTGATGGATTTGTAACAGCAATGTTAAGACAAATAGGAACTGCTTTAGAAATACCTTACGAAGTATTGGTGTCCCATTTTAACTCGTCTTATTCAGCAAGTAGAGCTGCGTTATTAGAAGCATGGAAAATGTTTAGAAAAAGAAGAGAGTGGTTCGTATCTAATTTTACACAACCCGTCTACGAAGAATTTCTGAGGGAGGGATATTTGAATGGAAGATTAGAATTGAGAGGATTTGATGAAGATGTAATGATAAGAAAGGCTTATGCTCAGTCACAATGGAATGGACCGGCACAAGGTTCAATAGATCCTAAAAAAGAGGCAGAGGCTTCAGTAATTAAAATAAATAACGGACTTTCAACAAGAACGAAAGAAACTGCAGAACTTAATGGCGGAAGTTTTGAACAAAATGTTCAGTTGTTAGCTTATGAAAATGAGCTACTTAGTAAAAATAATGTATTTCTAAAAGATACAATAATAGAAAAGGAGGTAGAAAGTGGACAGGAGTAAAATATTTTGGAATGTAGTAAAAAATGAGGAAGAAAATTCAGCTGAGATAACGTTATATGGAGCTATTGGAAGTGACGAGTGTGCGGATGATGTTGTTGATAAGCATGTAGCTAGAACATTAGAGTCTCTGAAAGGTGTATCAAATTTAAAAGTGTATATAAACAGTCCGGGCGGTTCTGTGCCTGCTGCAACATCTATTTACAATGCTCTAAAACGTCATGAAGCATTTGTGGAAGTACATATTGACGGTTTAGCAGCAAGTGCTGCAACAATTATAGCATGTGCAGGAGATAAGGTATATATGCCAAATAATGCTATTTACATGATCCATAATCCGTGGACAATAACGGCAGGAGATGAAAGAGAATTGATAAAAACGGCCGATGTAATGGCAAAATGGAAGGCAACAATTGTGGATACGTATGTTAAAAAGACTGGATTAGATGAAGAAACCCTTTCAAGGCTTATGGATGATGAGAGCTGGTTTAGTGCAGAAGAAGCATTGGCGTATAACTTTATAGATGAAATATCAGGAGAAGAAATAAAAGTTGAAAATTATGGAAATAGAGTAATTGTAAATAATTTATCTTTTGATTTAGGGAGTTTTAAAAATAATCCATTTAAAAGGTCAAATAATAAAAATACAATACCAATTTCAGCTAAAGTAACTGAAAAGCCTGTAAAGGAGCCCAAAAATATAATAAATAAGGAGGAAAACATGACAAAAGCAGAGTTAAAAGAAAAGTTTCCGGATATGTACAATGAAATATATCAAGAAGGAGAACAGGCGGAAAGAGCAAGAATAAAAAATATAGAGGAAAATGCGCCATCAGGATTTGATGATCTGGTTGCAAAAGCTAAATTTGACGAACCGGTAAATTATGAAATATTAGCTGTAAATATTCTCAGAGAGCAGCGGGTAAGAGATGAGATTCTAAAAACGGAAAATGCTAATAAATTAGCTAAAATACAAGGAGAAAATGGTGCGGGTCTTGCCCATGTTGCTAACAATGGTTCTGGAAGTACGAATCCAACAACAAATGAAACAATTTTAGGAACATCTGTAGGATTGGTAATAAATGCGATGAAAAAAACTAAGGAGGGAAAATAATGCCGTATATAGAAGATGGAAATACTTATGGGGCAGAGAGCCTATTAAGTGGTATAGGTCACAGAACTATGGAGTTAATAATACCTACAGGTAAAAAAGTGGAAAGAGGAGATGCTGTAAATAAAGACGGAGATTTATCTGATGGAACGGATTTATTTGGAATTGTAGGAATAAGTGCAGATGGAACAGCAGCAGAAACAAAAACAGCGGTGTATGTGTTAGGGGAATTTATCTGGGATGGAATAAATACAAAAACAGGAACAGTTAAAGCAGATTTTATAACTTTAGCCAGAGATAAAGGAATGATAATAAAAGAATTAGGAGGTAAGGAATAATGCCAGCAATAATAGAATTTTTACAGGCATATGATGCAAGTGTAGTAAAACCTAAAACGTTTTTTAAGGATATATATTTTAGTGACAGGCAGCCGAAAGAAACACAAAAATTAGAAATAGAATATAGAAAAGGAGGTACTTTAATAGCTCCTTTTGTATCAGAATTGATTCCGGGAACAGAAATGCCTAAAAGTACTCATCAAAGTAAATATTATACAGCTCCAAAAGTAGCACCAAAGAAAACTTTTACAGCTCAGGAGTTATACTTACAAAAAGCATTTGGAGAAACAATATACGGAGGTATGTCACCTGATGAGAGAAAAGCAAAACTTATTGCCGATGCTTTGAATACCTTTGAAGCACAAATTACAAGAAGAGAAGAATTAATGTGTATACAGACTTTGTATAATTCTGAAATTATAGTAAAGGGTGAAGGTGTGGAGGATAAAATAACATACGGGACACCTAATAGAATTCCAGTAGCAACTGCATGGGGAACAACTGGAGCAAACCCAATTGAAGATATAAATGCTGTATTAGAAGATATTGCATCTAAAACAGATTTAAGACCACCTGTAATAATGATGGATCCTGTGGCATTTAATTTATTTATAAATGATCCAAAAGTAAAAGATTTCTTAGATATTAGAAATTTTCATATGGGAACGATAGATCCAAAAGAATTACCAAGTGGAGCAATATATCGTGGGGTACTAGCACCATATAATATTCCAATAGTAACATATCAAACACAATATACAGAGATTGATCCAGTGACAAATATTCTAAAGACAGTAAAAATGATACCGGAAAAAACAGTATTGTTTGCACCAAATAATAATAAATTATTGTATGGAAGTGCTGCTGATATAGAAAAAGGTATTCTTGTTGGAGAAAGAATAGTGTTTGAAAACATTGATAGAAAAGCTAATACTCAAGAAGTAATAACGGAATCAAGACCTTTACCGGTGCCGTTTGATATTGATGCAATACAAATAATGGAGGTGTAGTAATGAAAAAATATAAAGCCAAAACCAGATTTGTAAAAGACGGAAAAGTATGGGAAAAAGGAGAGATATTAGAGCAGATAACACCGGATATGCTAAAGAGGAAATTAGTGGAAGAAGCAGAAGAAGATGAAGAAGCTAAGAAACCAGAAGTTATTGAAGAACCTTTGAAAGAGGAAGAAGAAATGAAAGAACTTACTTTTGAAGATATTCAAAAAATGACAATAGATCAAATGGATGCTATGGCAAAAGACAACGATATAAAACTGGAAGGGAAAACTCAGAAAGAAAAAGCAAAAGAGCTTTTTAACAAACTTGCAAATAATCCGGAGGTTTAATCATGGGGTTTAAGGAACAGTTGGCGAAAGATCTAAAAAATGTTTTTTTTAACACTAATGAGTTTGCGGAGATACATAATGTGGAAGGTGAGGATGTCCCTGTTGTCATAGATGAAGATCTTTTTAAGGAAAAATACAAAGAGATAGAAACAGAAGACATAATCATACTTGGCATTACACTCTTTATACAAAAAGAACACCTGAGAGGAGAGCCAAAAGTAAATCGTGAAATGGATGTAGATGGTAAAACATATACAATTCGAGATAGTTCTTTAAAAAATAATATGTATGAAATAGATCTGCAAAAATATACGGAGTAATTTTATGGATATAAAAGTGAATGTTGATAATGCAAGGGAAGTTATGGAAACTTTGAGATTAAAGCCGGAACAAATAAAACAAGTTTCTAAACATGCAGTAGCACGAACATTGGCAATGACGAAAACAGACATAAATAGAAAAGCAAGAGAAGTGTACACAGTAAAAGCAGGAGAATTGACAAAATCATTGAAAGTGGTAAAAGCAGGCTTAAGTGGAATTATAGTATCTACCGGTAGCCCATTACCATTAACAGCTTTTAAAATGAGTCCTGCTAAAGTAACAAAGACAAAAAGAAGATTGAGTGCAGAGGTTAAAAAAGGCGGATTGAAACCAATAAAAAGAGGTTTTTTGATAGCAAAAGGACCATATCAAAGAACGAGTGTAAGAAGATATCCGATAAAAAGACCTTATGGCCCTTCTGCACCTCAAATGTTCGGGGAAGACTCAGTATTGGATAGTATTAATAAGAAAGCTACTGAAAACCTTGAAAAAAGATTGGTTCATGAGATAGGAAGGGTTTTGAAATGATCGTAACTATAGAAAATAACATAAAAGAGGCTATACAGGAAATATTTAAGGAGGATAAATTTACCAGTGCATCAGGAATAGATTATTTGAAATATTTTAACGGTTTTATTCCAAAAAAGAAAATAGAAGATGAAAAAGAGGATTTTCCATTGATATTAATAAGATTCAATACAGATAAATATGCATTGAATCAGGGGATTGTCAATACAGAACTTGAATTCTACATATTAATTGGAACTTATGGTGAGGAAAATTTTTCTCAGGCATATCATGAAGCTATTGAGATATATGAAAGAATAAAAACTAAAATAGTTGAAACCGGGAGGCTGGGGGACTATTTCATTCATAGGGATACTATTCAGGGATTATTAAATCCTGAGCAAGCCGATCCATACATATGGTTTCAGATGAATATAACAGTGAAAGTACCGTATGTAAATACGAAGTTAGAGGAGGAATTTGTATAATGGCAGCGAAAAGTAATAAAGACACAGCAGATAAAGATAAATTAAAAGCCGGAGAAGTTTCTGAAAATAAAACAGAAACAGGACGAAATGATGAAACATTAACATCAGGAGCTACAGAAAATAAAGATAATTCTCAGGCTGAAACTGGAATAGCAGATTTAGCTACATCAAATGATAAAGCAACAACCGCCACTCCGGAAAGTCCGGAAGAAAAGAAAGAAGAAACTAAAAAAGAAAAAGTAATGTATATAGGACCTAATATAAGAGGACTACTACAGAATACAGTGTTTGAATATATGCCGGATATAGAGAATTACAAAGAATATGTAAATATAGAAAAGCTTTTTGTAAAACTTCCGGAAGTTAAGAAGTCTATATTACAAATTAAAGAAAAGAGTAATGTGTTGCATATAATTTATGACGAAGTACAAAAAATAGAAGATAAGAAAAGAAAGGAGCGTGAATTTTAATGGCATTGGAACATGGAGTATACACAAAAGAAATTGATACGGCCGGCTTTGCAGTTGTGGAAGCTGATACAGCCATACCATTTATAGTAGGTTTGGCACCTGTGAATATGACTGATCCTGAGAATGTAAATAATGTAGTGCTGTGTAATAATCTCATTGAGTTTACTGAGGCCTTTGGAACATCTAAAGATCTTATGAAATATACACTTGTACAGGCTGCTAAAGTGTATTTTACACTTTATGAAACAGGACCTGTATTTATGGTCAACGTATTAGATGCTAAAAACCATATAACTACAGAAACGACCGAGACATTAGAAGTCTTGGAAGGAAAAACAGTATTAAAAGTAGAAGGAGTCATACATGATTCTATAAAAATAACTGACAATGCGAGTTCGGCAGTTTTAGTGCTGGGTACAGACTATCTATTGAAATTCGATGATTCTGGATATACAGCAATTTATGTTATGACACCTCATGACAAAATAGATGTAACATTTAAAGCCTTGGATACAGAGAAAATAACCAAAGATGAAATTATTGGTGGAGTGGATCCGGTAACATATAAAAGAAAAGGAATGGAACTGATTCATGAAGCTTTTCCGAAATACAGAAAAGTTCCGGGAATAATTTTGACTCCCGGATATTCTCATGATAGTGAAGTAGCAGCAATAATGGAAACAAAAACAAAGAATATCAATGGTGTTTTTCAGGCTCAGGCAATCATAGATTGTCCATCTGATAAAAGATACAGAGATATTCCAAACTGGAAAAATGAAAATAATATTGTAGATGAAGATATAACTGCAGTATACGGTTTAGTTAAACTAGGAGATGATGTCTATTATCAATCTTTACATATAGCGGCTCTAATGTCCACAATCGACACTGCACAAGGTCAGGTTCCTTCTGAATCACCATCAAATAAAAACTATAAAATGGATGGACTTGTGATAAAAGTAGGAACAGAATATGAAAAAATAAATCTTGATTTGACACAGGCAAATTATTTGAATGAGAATGGGATTGTAACAGCTCTGAACTTTATAAACGGCTGGACAGCATGGGGAAACTATAACACTTGTTATCCTTCAAGAACAGATATAAAAGATTCATACCTTCCTGTAAAGAGAATGTTTAAATGGGCGGCTAATACTTTGATATTAAGTACATGGCAGTTCGTGGACAGAAAATTTACAAATGTATTGAGAGATTCTATTAATCTAACAGTGGAAGATTGGCTTAAAGGGATGAATGGAAATCATTTATATGGTTCCAGTATAGCACTTAGAGAAGAAGATAATCCACTTTCAGATATGCAGAAAGGTAAATTTACATGGCATATAGATATGAGTCCAATTTTACCATTGCAGGCTCAGATTTATGAATTTGAATACAATCTTGATTATTTACAAAATTATTATAGCTAAGGAGGAATAAATGGAAGGATTAATGATACCGGCAGGAGTAAATGCTGTTAGGGTTTATGTTGACGGAGATAAAGAGCATATTGGAATGGCTGAAGTAGATCTGCCGGAAGTAAATTATACAACAATAGATCTGGAAGGTTATGATATAGCAGGAAAATATGAAGAACCTATTCTTGGTCATACAGATCAGTTAGATGCAACACTAAAATTTACATCTTTGAACAGATCTATTGATTATATAAACGATCAGAAAGTACATACAATACAATTAAGAGCAGCACATCAGAATGTTAACAGAGTAACAGGAGAAGGGCAGCTGGTAAGTTTAAAAGTAGACATAAGAGGAAAAGTAAAAGAATTTAAACCCGGAACAGTAAAGACAGGGGACAAAACAGACAGTGAAATAACATTTACATGTCAGGTCTATAAAATAACTATGGACGGTGTAGAAATGGTAAATATAGATAAATTTAACCGTATTAGTAGTGTGAACGGCATAGATGCAATGGAAATTGTAAGAAATTTAATAAGTTAGGAGCGGATATATGGAAATTAAACTTGATAAAACATATAACATTGATGGGGAACAGATAGATACTATAGAACTGGATTTCGAAAAATTAACAGGAAGAAAGCTAATACAGCTTGAAAAAGATTTTAAGAAAGAAAATAAAGGAGAGCTAATATTAGTAGCGAATAATGCTTTTGCAGCTAAGGTAGCAGCTTTCTGTGCAGGAATGAGAGAAGATGACATACTGGACATGTCAGGGAAAGACTTTACGGCTATAACAACAGAGGTAACTGTTTTTTTGAATTCATAAACCCAAATGATGATGGTTTATTCTCAGATGTTTTAAGAAAAATCATAGGAAGAATTGTTGTGAAAGGAAATAGGGAACATTTAGGATTAAACCTATCTTTTGAGGTTTTGAATAATGAAAGTATATTTGAATTGATGAAATATTCAGAATTAATAAAAGAACTGGAGAAGGAGGTAAAAGATGGCTAAGAATATGGAATTAATGATCGAAATAGGATCGAAATTAAATGGAAAATTCGGAGCTGTCTTTTCTTCTGCTCAAAAACAAATATCTGCAATAGATAAGAAAATCAAGGAACTAAATACTAAAAAAGAAACATTTACAAGGTATGAAAGCCTGAAAAAGGAAATGGCAGGAACATTAAAGTCAATTGATGCCCAGCAAAGAAAATTAAAAGGACTGAAACAGCAATTAGATAAAACATCTGATCCAGCTCAGCAAAAGAAATTAAAACAAGAAATTACCAAAACTGAGAAATCTATATCCAAAATGACACAGGAACTTCAAAAACAGAAAACAGAACTTAGCGGAGTAAAGAAAGAAATACAAGATGGTGGAGGATATAAGCAGTATCGGGAAGAAATAAAAAGGACTGAAGAACAGTTAAAAAGATTAGAACAACAGCAGCAGAGAACTCAAAAATTGAGAGATTTACAAAGTAAATTAAATAGCAAAGGTGAAGCATTAAAACAATCTGGGACAAATAATATAAAAACAGGATTGATTGCAGGAGCAGCTGTCACTTTACCTGTCAAACTGGCTTTAGATGATGAAGAGGCCTTTGCCGGGGTAAAAAAAGTAGCTAATATGGAAAATCTGGAACTTATGAGATTAAAGGGAGAATTACAAGGTTTAACTAAAGAAATTCCAATAGTAACTACCGGAATGTATGAGATTGCAGAAGCATCATTGCAAGCTGGTATAGGGGCTGATAAATTTGGTGAAGCTAAAATAAGAGAAGTAAAAGGTTTTACAGAATTAACAGCTAAGACAGCCACAGCAATGGATATAGCAGAATCACAGGCTGGAGAATGGCTCGCTACTTGGAAGCAGAATTTAAAGCTATCTAATGCCGGAGTTCAAGAGCTGGCTGATAGAATGAATCATTTATCAGATATGAATAATGCGAAAGCTGAGGACATTGCCAATATTTTCAGTAAGATAATGGGAACCGGAAAAGTAGCAGGATTTACAGAATCTCAAATGATAGCATTAGCTACATCAATTAAAGCAGCAGGAGTGGATGCGGAACAAGCCGGGACACATTTGGACATAATGATGAGCCGTTTAGGAAAAGGAGATAGGGCATCAAAGCAGACAAGAGAGGCTTTAAGTGCTTTAGGACTTGATGCACAAAAAGTAGCAAATGATATGCAGAAACCCGGAGAGGCTGCCGATGTATTTCTTGATATTTTACAAAGAATACAAAGTTTGCCTGCAGGGGAAAAGTTAGGGATTGCAAATCATATCTTTGGTGGCGATGCTGGGAAAACAGCAGCTAAATTAGTAGCAAACACCGACATCTTAAAAGGAAACTTGGAGGAAATGAAAAACTTCGAGTGGCAAGGATCTATAAGCAGGGAATTTGAGACAAGAAGTGCAACAGGAATGAATAATTTAAGACTAGGTTTTAATAGTTTGAAACTTGCAGGGATACAGGCTGGGGAAACCTTAGCACCTACCCTAACTCAGATGGTAATGGCATTAATACCGGTAATAGATAAAGTAAGTGCATTTATATCTCAAAATCCTGAAATGGTAAAAAATGTGGGATTAGCTGTAGCTGGTTTTGCAGGATTTAATTTAGCATTAGGGGCAATAAAAATAGCATTTGGAAATATTTTAATAGGTGCTTCTAAAATAATAGGACTATTTATTAAACTTGGAGGAATTCCAGGAATAATAGCTAAGATCGGACCATTAGTTGCTAAAATAGGACCGGCATTGGGAGCATTAACTGGACCCGTAGGTTGGGTAGTTATGGCTGTGGTTGGCTTGATAGCTGCTTTTGTACTTTTATATAAAAAATCTGTATGGTTTCGGAATGGAGTAAGTAAAGCACTTGATATGATAAAGCCGCATGTAATGCAATTGGCTAATTTGATAAAAGGATATCTTGGTAAAGCTTTTGATAAATTACGACAATACGGATCACAGGCAATGCCATATATACGGAATGCATTTAATCAGATGAAACCTGTAATAAGAATAATAGGAAAATTAATAGTCAGTGGGATAATTACACAAATAAAAATCTGGATAGTATATATAAAGACTGCAGTTGCGATACTCAAATTTATATGGCCAGTATTAAAACTAATAGGGAAATTTATAATCGCAATGTTTGTAATACCATTTAAAATAGTAGTAGAGGCAATAAAAGGTGTCATATTTATATTTAAAACTCTTTGGAATCTTATAAAAGCGCATTTACAGTTAACAAAACAAAACTTTATAAATTTGAAAACCGTGATTGTAGGTGTTTGGAATGGAATAAAAAGTGCTGCTATATCTGTATGGAACGGAATAAAATCTGTAGTCATGACAGCATTGTCACCAATAATCAATTATTTAAAGTGGTTAGGTTCAGTTTTTGTCTATGTATGGAATGGGAATAAAGAAGTATTTAAGGCAATTTGGGACTTAATAGTTGTGATAGTTCAAAAAGCATTGATGAAAATAAAGATATTCTTTACTCCAGTAATAAATTTTATAAAAAGATCAATACAAGGCTGGATAATAATTTTTAATAAAGTAAAGAGTGTGGCGGTATCTGTATTTAACACAATTAAGATGGTAGTTTCTAATTTTGTACAAAATGCCGTGATGAAATTTAATTCCGTTAAAGAAAGAGTTTTATCAGTTATAGCAAGCGTGAAAGCAATTTTTGTATCAGGATTTAATTATATAAAGACAGTAGTTTCAGGACCTATAAATGCAATAATAGCTAAAATAGGAACTATAATAACAAAAGTTTTAGAAGTTTTAGGCAGAGTAAAAACAATGTTTTCAGAAGCATGGAATACAGCGAAGACTTATGTTGAAACTGCTATTGAGGCTATAAAAACTAAAATACAGGAAATAATAAGTAAGCTTCAAGAGGTTATTGGCAAAGTAAAAGAAGCATTTAATCCTGCAAACTGGTCGGTGGTAGCTAATATCACAGCAAAAATAAAAGAAGTAAAAGATAAAATTGAGGGAAATTATACTGGAGATAAAAATTTTAAAGGCGGCCTTACATGGTTGGCAGAACGTGGACGTGAATTAGTACAGTATCCTAATGGTGAAATGATGATGGCAGCGAGTAAAGCAGTACATTACTTACCAAAAGGTTCAAGAATATTCAATAATTCCAATACTGAAAGAATGTTATCTGAAGATGAGCATCAGGCTTTTAGTAAATTGCAAGGTAATACTTTGTCAGGATATGTAAATGATAATTTTAATTCATCTAAATCACAAAATGTCAATAAGAGTACAGTAAGTTCAAGTAATGGCGGAGTAAGCATAGTAATACATAATAATTATTATGGAAATCAGACTACATCACAGATCAAAGAAACGAATAATGATCTTGTAAGAAAGATAAATAAAGTATTATTTGATAATGATGACAGAGATAGGAGGGTAAGTCTTGGTTAATGCAAAAGAAGTATATATAACAAAAGAAGGTGATACCTGGGATTTGATTGCTTACAGAGTATATGGAAATGAGATGCTGTATATTGATTTAATGGAGGCAAATCCTAATATAATTGATGCAGTAATATTTCCGGCGAATATTCCAGTAATTTGTCCTGATGTAGAAGTGCCTGTAAGTAATAACTTACCGCCATGGAAGAAATGAGGTAAATCAGATGTTATCAAGAGAAACATGGCTGCATGTAGAATATGATGATAAAGACATATCAACAGAAATTCAACCATATATTACAGGTTTTACTTATAATGACAATGCCAAAAATGAGATAGATGATATTGAACTGACACTTGAGAATTCTGATGGTCGTTGGTTCAATGAATGGTTTCCGGATGAGGGAGCAAAACTTACAGTATCAATAATCAAAAAAAGATGGAGTGATGAATTAATAGAAGAAACCTTGCCTTGTGGAACTTTCTATATTGACCAAATTGATTTAACACCAGGCATAATTTCTCTAAAAGCTTTGGCAATTCCAATGGGAAATTTAAAAAATCAGGTAAATAGTGTTGCATGGGAAAAGATATCATTACAGGGAATAGCCACAGATATTTCCAATAAACACACTATGACATTACAGTTTTACGTTAATGAGGAAATAAGATATGAAAGAGTAGATCAGGATAAAGAAGCAGATCTGGTATTTTTAAACCGGTTATGTGTAGAGGAAGGCCTGTCACTGAAATTAACAGATAATAAGATAGTAATTTTTGATAATAAAGATTTTGAAAATAATGATGAAGTAATAGAAATATCCCGGATATATGATACAGAAATGTTAAAAGATTATAGTTTTTCCAGAACTAATAAGGAAATTTATGATAAGGTAGAAATTTCATATTATGATCCTGATAAAAAAGCTTTAGTGAGAGAAACAATAACAAAAGAAGAGCTCGAAAAGAGGAAAGAAACAGAAAATCAGAAAAATAAAAAATCTAAAGCTGAAAAAAGAAATGAAAAGCAGCAGACTAAAAATACTAAGAACTCTAAAAATGGGAAAACATTAAAAGTAAATAGTTCTGCAAAAGATAGTAATAATAAAAAGAAAGCTGAAAAAGCTCTGGAGAAAGAAAATAAGGAAAAAGAAACTGTAAATATGACACTGATAGGAAACTTTAAATTATTAGCCGGACAAAATATAACTTTGAAAGATTTTGGATATTTTGATGGGAAATATTTTATTGAAAAGGCTGTACACAGTTTGGACAGTGGGTATACAACGGAAGTGGAATTAAAGAAGGTGAATGTATGAATATAGAAGATATTATAAGAATAGGCAATGTAGACAGTATAAATCCTGAAAACGGGACTGTGAGAGTAAGGTTTCCGGACAGAGATAATAAGGTATCAAAGGAGCTTAAAGTTATTTATAGTAAAACTCATCAGGATAAAGAATATCATATGCCCGATGTTGATGAGATAGTTCTATGCATATTCCTGCCGAATCAAACTGAAGAAGGGTTTGTGCTTGGAAGTTTCTACAATGAAGTAGATACAGTACCAGCTAATTCTTCAGATATAAAAGTGTGGCAATTTTCCGACGGTGGAAAGATTGAATACAACAAAGGTAATGGCGAATTAAATATTACTGCAGTATCAAAAGTAAATATAACGGCTCCAGAAATAAATTTAAACGGAAATGTAAATATATCCGGGAACTTAAAAACATCAGGTACAACAGAAACAGCTTCAGGAATGATAGATGGGCATACCCATAAAGGAGAAGTATCAGCGTTTTAGGAGGACTAAATGGAAATAGGATCATTTGGAGATATAGTTTTTCAAATATCAGAAGAAAGATTTTTGTCAATAAAAAATATGGCCAGAGAAAAAAAGGCAAAGTGGGAAGAACATACAATTTTAAATGATCTGGCTTTTACTGAATTCAGAGGACGAGACTTAAACACTATGACATTAGATATACAGCTTGTTTCAAGTATGGGAAGTGATGTAGAGGGAAGCCTTTCAAAACTGAATAATATATTGGAGAATGGGGAGCATCATTATTTAAGCATAGGAGGAAATACTATAGGTGACTTCCCATATGTACTGGAGAGTATATCAGAAGCATTCTCAATATATTTTGATTCTGAATTTAAAAATGTTGAAGTTTCACTGGGATTAAAAGAATACCGGGATAATACGAAAAGTTTGAAACAGGTAAAGGAAGAACGAAGTATGAAAAATCAAACTGAAATGTTATCGGAAGGAGAAATAATAGACGGACAGGAGAGTATAAGAGATGTATAAAATATCAAATGAAACTTATAAAATTGATTATATGCCTAAAACCTCTGTAGAAGAAGTGTTACAAAATGGGCGTACTATTTTATCTACATTCGCTGGAACTGTTCCTTTGATGAGAGAGTTTGCCCAAGACTGGTCATTAATAGATAAAAAATCAACGGAAGTTACAAATATACTAATGAATAAACTAGTCCCATTGTTTAATAAATATGAACCAAGATTAAGACTTAAAAATCTTGAAATAAAGCTAAAGGAAGGAAAAGAAACAAGTGGCAGCTTTTATATAACTGCAGGAGTGGAGGTGATTGTGTAATGGTAGACTATGAAGACTTTGATTTTATAGAGACTACAGCAAAGAATAATGAAACAGAAGCTGTAAATAAATATGCAGAATTAACAGGAATACAGTTACAGGACTCTGATCCACGACGGATTATTTTTAAATCTGTATCGTATATGTTGGCATTAGCTCAGGAAGTAATGAATGATACAGCAAAGCAAAACTTTTTAAGATTTGCAAGAGGAAACCGATTGGATGCTAAAGGAGAGCTATATGGAGAAAGAGGGAAAAGATTAGAAGCTCAGCCGGCCAGAACTACCCTGCAGTTTGAAATAAGTGCAAAACAACCTACAGATATTGTGATATCAAAAGGAACTAAGGTATCAGTTAATGAACTTGTATTTGAAACAGAGAATGAGGTTAAAGTCTTGGCAGGAAATATCAAAGCAGAGGTAACTGCAGCATGTACGACTCCGGGAGAAGCCGGAAATGGTTTTTTATCTGGTCAGATATCAAATATAGTAGATCTGTTTCCTTATTATAAATCAGTAAAGAATGTAACGGAAAGTAATGGTGGAACTGCTATAGAATCTGATGATCATTACAGGGGAAGACTCATGGAAGTTCCGGAAAGCTTTTCAGTGGCTGGTCCGTCAGGAGCATATGAATTTTGGGCGAAGTCAGTAAGTACAGATATTATAGATGTTAAAGCAATAAGTCCAGCTCCGGGAAAGGTAAATATATACATATGGACTGATTACGGAAAACCATCAGATGAATTGAAAAAATTAGTAAATGAAACTTTAAATGATAGGGAAATAAGACCATTGACTGATCTTGTGAGCATTAAAGAGCCGGATATAAAGGAATATAAGGTTGAAATAAAATATTATATAGAAAAGTCAGATGAAAGCAGATCATCTGAAATAGGAAATAATGTTAATGTAGCTGTTCAGGAATGGGTAGATTGGCAGAAGGCTAAATTAGGACGGGATATAAATACAGATGAACTTATTCATAGACTTAAAGTGGCAGGAGTAAAAAGAGTAACTATAACTAACCCAGTATTTACAGAAATAGCAGAAAATGCAATTGCTGTAGCTAAGGAACCTTATGTTATAAAATCAGAAGGGACTGAGCAAGAATGAAAAAGTTTATTTCTGATGTAAGTTTATTGGATCTAATACCTTTTAATTTCAAAGATGATGAAGACACTTTGTATATATTAAAATCTATAGATCATATATTAAGAAACTTTATTGCAAACATTCCTGAAGTAATTCTGATGGATAGAATTGATAAACTGGAAGAATGGAAAGTTGACGAGCTGGCACTTGATTTACATGTTGATTATTATCGGGAAGACTTAGATATTGAACAGAAAAGAGAATTAGTGAAAACTTCTTTATTAACTCACAGGACAAAAGGGACACCGTTTGCTGTAGAAATGATATCAACTATATTATTCGGAGCAGGAAAAGTACAAGAGTGGTTTGAATATTCCGGACAAGTGGCAAGGTTTAAAATCACAACAGCAGGAGATCTTAAAGATGAAAAAGATTTTCAAAAAGTAATAGAAGTAATAAATACTTACAAAAATCTAAGATCATGGTTAGATAGCCTTACGTTTAAAAGAGATGATCAAAGTAACTTATATTTTGGCCATATCTCAAAAAGAAAAAATGTATATATTTTAAATAGTGCAATTATAAATATTCCGGATGAAATAATGGAAAATAATCTAGGAATAGCAACACAGGAATTAAGAAAAATTAGATTAAAATAGGAAGGAGTAAATAATGGCAAGTTTTAACGGATTCGTATTGACAAATAAAGGTCGTGAGTTACTGGCAAAAGCAGTAGCAGGAGAACAGCTTACTTTCACAAAAATGGAAGTAGGGGATGGAACTTTTACTGGAGATATAAAAACATTAACTGCATTAGTAAATAAAAAAGATGACTTTAATATAAATCAGATAGAGAATCAGGGAAATGGTCAAGTGTTACTGAAAGCGATAATAAATAACCAAAATACAATTACAGGATACTACATAAGGGAAATAGGAATCTTTGCTCACGGAGTAGATAATGTGGAAATATTGTATGCATATAACAAAGCAATAGAAGCAGACTATTTCCCAGCTTTTAATGGTTCAAATGCAGTGGAATTTGAATATCATAATATCGTAATAGTAGATCAGGCACAAAATATAACAGCTGTAATTGATCCAAGTTTGACTTATTTGACTAAAGCAGAAGCGGCTGATACTTATGTGAAGAATACTCAAAAAGCAACAGAGACAGAAGCAGGTATTACAACAATAGAAGAGATGTGGAAACAGGATAGTAATATTATAGGAGGAGAGTTTGGCGGAAAATTTCCTGTAACAAATATTGAAGTAGGAAAAGTTTATTATTATTTTGATAGTGCAAGAAATATACATGTACCGTACACAGCTTTAAAAACTGTGACAGGCACATTTAATGCACCGAATGCTGATAATTTCAAAGAAAGTACTTTCAAAGGCTTTTTAACACAGAGAAAAATACTACTCAATACACCAGTGGAAATATTTATATTACCTCGTGACGGAATAGAAAAAAATGCAGAAGTGACAGCAGGTCATGATTATAAATTTGCTGAAGCAATAGTAAGAGTTTATAAAGCAGGAACGTTTGACCACAGAATAACACTTCATGCACCAAAAGGTGGAGTATTTAGACAAGAAGACTCAGCACTAACTTCATCGGGTTCTGCAATAACAAATTTTGAAAAGAGTAAGTATAGATTGAACATGTATCCATTTGCAGATAAAGTCTATTTTGACGGAGTGCATTATGCTACGGGAGATAGCAGCAATGTAGTGATAACTCTTGAATTACTAACAATTTATAATTAAGGAGGATTGTAATGAAATTTATATATGATCAAGCTGGAAAAAGAATAGCAGAATATTTCGACAGCTCATCGATAGAAGATATACAAAAAGATTATCTTGATAAGAAAATATTTATATCAGAATGGGACTTGGGAGAAAGAGCGATTGTAGAAAATGGCCAGATAAGAGCAGAAACAAGACTGGATAGAGTTTTAAATAATACGGAAGAATTACAAGAAGGTGAGTATATAGAAAATAAAGAAATAAAATATAAGGAAAAGCCTAATAAATTCCATTTCTGGGATAGTAATAAAGAAGAATGGGTTTATGATCAAGGACTTGAAATAAATTCACTGGAAGAAGAATTAGGAAGTCTTGAATTGAAAATATATAATCTTGAACAGGAGATAACTGGTCTAAAGAAAGATGGAAAAACTTTTGCTGCTAAAAAACTTGAGAAAGAAGTTGCGGAACTGGATAAAAAGTATCAGGAAAAAATTACAAGATATGAAGAACTGGAGGGATAGAATGAATCAGGATATAAAAAACCTCATAGGCTTAACTTATGAGGATGAAAATGGAAAAGATTATAAAATAGTCGGAATTAAAGATGTAACAGAAGATTATATAACTTTAGATATAGAATTAGTGCAGGAAGAAAAAATCTCTTGGGATGGTAAGCTTTTAGTAGACATAGGACATGGAGGGACAAAAACAGTAAATGGAAAAACTGTAAGAGATTATGGGGCTGTAAACGATAAGTCAAAAGTGGACGAATTTACATGGAATCATGACTTTGTTATGAGATATATAATTCCAGAATTACAAAAAGCTGGAATAAAATATCAAATTGTACTCAGAGATGTAGGAATAACAAAATTAATTAACGATCTGAATAAAGCTGCTGGAAAAGACGACATTATATTGTCATTTCATTTAAATAGTGGAGTAGCTACTGCAACAGGTACTGAAACATTATATTGGCATACAAGTACAAAAGGAAAGAAATTGGCTGAAATAGTCCAAAAGAATTTAGTGTCAGTATTAGGACTGGCAAATAGAGGAATAAAAATAAGAAGAAAGCCAATTAATAAAGCAGATGAACTGAATCAGAGAGGCTGGACAATGTTCAGAGATACTAAAGTACCATATGTTATGTTAGAAAGTTTTTTCATAAGTAATGATAAAGACTTGAAAATTGGTACTGAAAGAAAGACAGAATTAGCAAAAGCTGTGGTAACAGCAATAAAAGAATATATAAAATAGGAGATGGTGAATTTGAATATATTAATATGGGCAACAATAGGCATAGCAGTTTTTGGGATAACAGCGTTTTTAGTAGTTAAGTTTAATAAAACAAAAACTGTAATATCTTATCTGGTAAACTTGCTGAATGAGTATGGAAAGAATGTAATTAACAAAGTGAAATTGGCGATATTGATCAATACATTAAGGTCTTACACTTTGTCTAAGATAAATAATACAGTAATAAAATTTCTGATTGAATGGTTTTGGCCAGAATTAGATCTAGTGGATGCAGCTTTTAAAATAGGTGCTACAAATAATAAGAATGAAATTATAAACAGTATACCGGATATAATAGTATCAAAAACAGTTGATAATATACTGAATAATACAAAATATACAGACAATACCTTCAGTACAAGTACAAATCTAAAGATAACAGAAAAGGACAGAGGATATCTTGAGGCATATTTGGAAGGGCAGATAAATAAACTGGAAGAAGCCAGAGTTGGAATAAAAGGCGGAATAAAATTCTAATAATAGAGGAGCAAACAAGAATGATATCGGAAGGTATAAAAAGTGTGTCAGAGGTAGGAATCATGGTGACTGCTTCTGGAGTACTGATAGGAGCATTTACATTAATGTTTAAAAAGCTACTCTCAGATAATACAAATAAAGAGGTAATGAAGGAAATATCAGAATTGAAAGAGGAAGTGACAGCACTTCGAAAAGGATATGTTTCAGCAGAAGTATTAAAAGATAAGCTTCCATATTTTATCCAGCGTAATAGATGGAAAATTCAAAATACAACTTTTGACATAATCCGGATAAATAATATTGCAGGAACACCTGATATAGTAAATAAAAAAATCGAATCTTTATATATAAAAGAGAAAAATAAAATGTCAGAGATGCTGGAAGGACTCTGTGATAATAGTACAAAATATATAATATTACAAGCTTATTCAAAGAAACTTGATGAAAATAAAGCTGTAATTCATAGTGCCTTTGAACCACTTAAAAGGCCTCATGGGAAAGCCGAAGAGGAAGAAAGCAAGAAGAATATAGAAATAGAAATGGAACAGTTTGAGGAGAGAGCTGTGACAGATCTGAAAGAATTATTTTAAGAACCTGAGAAATTAGGTTCTTTTTCTATTATAAAAATATTTAAAATTACTAGATGTAGTAGATATTTTAATTTTTTTAAAAAATTTAGTCAATATATTGTGTTTTTTTGACATTTTTTTAATTTTAATGTATAATTATAAAACTGACAATTCAGGAGTTGACAGAATACTATATGTTGAGGGGTATGGAGATGGCAACAAAGGAGAATAAAACTTTAAATTTGGATAGAGAAAAAATAAGAGGTACTATAGAGAATTTTTGTACTGCAAATGGCTATACATTGAAGAGTGAGGAAAAAGGAAATCATACTGTACATAAAATATTAAATCTTCCATTACGGATATATTATAAAAAAGATGGTACCACTACCTTAGATGCTAGCGGATTATCCGATGAAGTTTTAAAAGAAAATATTATAGCTAAAATAAAAGATGAATGTCTGCTAAGTCAAGAAAATAATAAAAGTATTAGAATAGGGTCTTTAGATGAAAGTGATATTGATTTATTAATGGATTTTTTAAATGATGAGTATGGTCAAAATATACATGTAAATATAAAAGAGAACACAACTAGTAAAATTTATCAATTTACAGAAAAAATACAAAATAGTAAAGTGACTTTGACACATTATTCAAATGGAACCTGTATGTTGCAAGGAAAACCATTAGTTTTGCTGTTTAATATTCTGCAGTATTTTCAAGAATTAGGATTAGTAGAGTTTAAAACAGTAATAAAAGAAATAACAGGAAAAAATCCTGTACAAAATCATGAAGGCTATATACAGCAAAATTATCCACATACATATAGAAATTTACATCCAAATGCGAAAAAACTATACTTTACAATATTTGAGTTGAGAGATTCAGTAAACGATTTAAGTGACTATGGTGTATTAGCGTTCCCTTCAATGAGATTTTTAGAATTTGCATTAAAAGATATACTTATGAAAAAGGGGGGCATTTCTGTAGGAAAAGTATTTACTATGTTTGATGGGGGAACTTGTACATTACAACCTGCCCATGCTTCAAGAATGAATTGTGCTCAAACCCAAAATAACGTAGAAAAAATGTATTCGGTATTAAAAGTGCATAGACATGGTATTTGCCATACTGAGCAAATAGATGCGGCTACAGTAATGCTTTCATCTAAAAATAGTACTTTGACATTGATAAACGATACATTGAAATTAATAGAGAACTCCTATGAAATAATATAACAAGGAGGTAAAATTATGAAAAATTATAAAATACTATTTTTGAAATCTCATTGTTTGATTTTGTCTAAAAGTTACATTAATCCTTTTAATGAGATTGAAAAAATAGAAAAAGAATTAAGGAATAAGAATTATCAAGGTTTAATATATATGGATCAGTTAATTTCAAATGGTTTAGCAAATAATAGATTTATACAGTGTGAGTTTTCAAATGGGTTCATTCTGAGGAATACTTGCAGAGTTTTAGAAAATACAAGTAATGAGATAAAAAAAACAAGTCAGTCATATTATTTAAAAAATGAGCAATTCATAGAAAATTCAGTTTTGAATAATACACAAAAATTTTTATATAAACACGGAAAAATAACTTAAAAGATACCCAAATTTTAGTAGAGGTATCTTTTTTTAATAATAAAAAACCTCTCATATAGAGAGGTCAACAAAATTTTTAAAGGAGCGTAACTATGACAATCATCCCAATCGATAATTGATTTTACCATACAAATTAAAAAAGTCAATATCTTTTATTTAGAATTATGCTATAATAATTATAAATATTTTATAGGGAGGTTTGTTTAATGAAGTTTGGTATGAGAACACCATCAATAAAGAAATCTTTATCAAGTAGAACTACAGGTAAATTAACAAGAACTATGAAAAAGGCAGTCAATCCAACATATGGTAAAAAAGGAATGGGGATTATAAATGATCCGAAAAAAGCAATGTATAATAAAGTATATAACAAGACCACAGTTGGTATAGGTGATGTATTTAGTAGTTCTGATACTTATAATGATTCAGATGTATATAGTGAAGAAATCAGAAGACAAGAAAATAAGAAGGAATTTTTTAGTAATGATACAACCACAAATAGTACTCAAAAATTAAATCCGGCAAATAAGAAATGGTATGAAAAAACTGGGTTTTTAATATTTTTATCGTTTTTTATACCTCAGATAGCTGTCATATTGATTTTAACCAATAAATATTTTCAAAAAAGGAGCAAAATTATACTAGGAGCAATAGTTGGTTTTTGGGCAATAATTGTTACACTTGCAGGTTTATAAGTGTTTTTCAGATATGGAGAAAATATTATTTTTTGAAAAGACTGTAAATATATATAGAAAAATAAAAATAATTAATTAAATATATGCTATAATAATTTATAAATGTTTTGTAATAAAGTGTAAATGTAGAAATTGGAATTCAATAAATTAAAAATGTAATATAATTTGAGGAGAGTGAAGATATGGAATTTAGAGAAAACTTTGATAATCATGTGAAGAGTTTAGAAAAATTTTCAAACATGAATTTCAATGAAGAGCAAACAAAAATGGCATTAATTGTTCCTTTTATAAAAATGTTAGGTTATGATGTATATAATCCACTTGAAGTTATTCCGGAATTTATATGTGATATAGGAGAGAAAAAAGGGGAGAAAGTAGATTATGCAATTTCTATAAACGGCACAATAGAATTATTAATAGAAACAAAACCAATGTCGGATCTTTTAATAAATCATGATGTCCAGTTAACACGGTACTTTAATGTTACAAATGCTAAAGTAGGGATTTTAACTAATGGGGTTATTTATAAATTTTTCACTGATTTAGATGAAAAAAACAGACTGGATTCAAAACCATTTTTGGAAGTAAATATGCTTAATATTACAGATTCACAAATTTTGGAACTTAGAAAATTTCACAAGAAAAACTTTGATGTTGATGTAATTTTATCAAGTGCTGAAATTTTGAAATACTCAAATGGCATAAAAAAGTACTTGAAAAAACAGCTAGATGATATTGATGATGACTTTGTTAAATTATTAATGAAAGAGGTTTATGATAAAAAAATAACTCAAAATAGACTTGAGGAATTTAAAGATATTGTGTCAATGTCTTTTAGAGCTTTTATAAATGAAAATATCAGAAAAAAACTTGAAAACGCTTTGGAACAAAATAAAGAACAGGAGAAATCTGAAATTGAGGATATTCCAGAGGTACCTGAATCTGGTATTATAACGACTGAAGATGAAAAGGAAGCTTTTTACATAGTAAAATCAGTTTTAGGAAAAGCAGTTGATATAAACGATATAACATACAAAGACACAAAAAGCTATTTTGGAATTTTGTATCAGAATAATACTAGAAAATGGATTTGCAGGATTATTTTTAATGAAAATGATTTAACAGTTGTATTCCCCAATGCTGAAGAAAAAAGAGGGGAAGAAAAAATAAGAATAGAAACACTGCAAAATTTATATGATTTAGAAGAAAAATTATTAAATGTTGTAAATATGTATATAGAAAAAACTGAAAATTAAATAACATAAAATAAAGCACTCTACGGGGTGCTTTTTATTTTGTTAAAATTTAGGGTTGACATTATAAATTTTTATGATATAATCAATTATGAATCAAAAAAGAATCTTAACAGATTTATTTGAGAATTGAATTTGAAGGGAGGTGTTTAAAATTAGTATAATTAAAGTATTAAAGGAAGGAGAGAAACAAAAAAAATTAAAACAAAAAACATTTCGAATAAAAGAAGATTTCTCAAAAATGCTTGACAATTTATGTGAAACAACAAATCTTTCGCAAAATGAAATACTGAATATTATTCTTGATGACTATTATGATGAATATAACTTCATTAATGAATTACAAGAATCACTAGAGGAGTTGAAAGCCAATCCTAACAAAATTATATTAATCTCACAAGTTTTTTTGTTTTGTAGTGATTATTCACAACTCAGATTATATGAAATTGCTTATAATCAAAAAGAAAAAAAATATTTTAATGTACTCTACCAAGAATATATAGGGACTACGGGTGAATACAATTTTTTAGAAAAAGAGAAAATAGTTTTTAGTGTGGATTTTCAGATTAAAGATTACAAGGAGCTATTAGAATATAATGGTGTAACTTCAAAATATTCAATTGATGTTTTCTATAAATCCGATGTTTTAAAATATGGAAGTTTTGGTTTTAAAGTAAAAGAAAAATAAAAGCCAGTTCTCGACAAACTGGCTTAAAAAGGAGTATAAATCTCTCCCAATCAAGAGATATTATACTCCAATTTGAAAAATAAATCAAATTGGGAGGAAATAATTATGGAAAGAAAAGAAGTAAACTTTAACGGAGCGAAATTATTAACAGTAAGAGAAAATGAAAAAATATATGTCGGGGTTGCCTATATATGCAACTCATTAAGAATGACAGATGGTCAAAAGAAAAGGCAGATATTAAAAGTACAATCCGATGAAACTCTAAAAATAGGGGTTAAAAAGCTGAGTATCAAAATTGATACGCAGGTCAGAGAGCAGATATTCATTGAGTTAGACTACCTACCAATATGGCTGGCTAAAATAAATCCTGCAAGATTTAGTAAAGAATTGAAAGATAAATTACTTGAATATCAACTACATGCAAAAGATGTCCTTGCAGCAGCTTTTCTGGATAACAAACCAAAACAGTTAACATTACCTAAACCAAAAGAACATAAAATAATTAAAAAATATTATAATGGTGTTCCTGTGATGAGTATAAAAGATTTATCCGTTATTCTCAGATGTTGTGAGCAGAATATACATGCGAAACTCAAGAATAAAAATTTAATCCATAAGAATGAAATAGCAAACTTTAAAAAAGAAAATCCGGGATTAGCTCCAAGCATAGCCCATATAACAATCCTATACCGGGAAGAAGTTATAAACATCTGTAAGAAAATGGGAGTATACAATAAAGTTAAACCTCAAATATTGGCTTATTTTGATGATTTTACAGCAGAACCTAACATTGTATTGTCTGAATCTCAAGAAATAGCTACAGACAAAAATAAAAAAGCTGAGAAGCTTCTGCAGGTTCTGCCATATATAATAGAAGAAAGTTTGAAAAATAAGGTAGCAGTGGAAGTGATCAGACTAATAGATAATAAGATACTGGAAGAATATGAGAATGGAAGGCTCAGTATGAGATTTATAGATAGTAGTGAAAAGATAATTGAAACATATGAATTCAAGAACTTTAAAATGACTTTAGTTGAAACAGATAAGCCTATAGAGGAATTTATCAGCCCTAATTACTCAGTATCAAATGTACTTGGTAATAAACTAATTGTTGAAAAAATAAAATAATTTTTCTTATTATAACTTGAGACTAGATTTTTCTAGTCTTTTTTTCTTCCTTTATATATGCTATAATATTTTGGAATTATATCACACGGAATTATATCACACGATATAAATATACTTATAATATACAAAACGTTTCTTGAATCCTTATTTTACGTAGTTATAAGTATAATGAGATAATAAATTACAAACGGAGGAGTATAACTGTAAAATGATTTATCTGGATAATGCAGCTTCTACCAGAATTCTGCCGGAAGTAATTCAGGAATTGGTAAAAAGCTGCGAAGAATACTATGGGAATCCCTCGTCTATTCACAGTGCCGGTCAAAAAGCCAAAAAGCTTTTGGAAAACAGCAGGGAAGTAATAGCCGGTCTGTTTGGTGCCGAAGGAAAAGAAATAATTTTTACTTCCGGCGGGGCGGAAGGAAATAATCTGGTTATAAAAGGTGCTGCCGAGGCATATGCATATAAAGGAAAGCATATTATAACAACTGATATAGAACATCCGACAGTTCTGAACACTTTGTTGGATTTAGAGGAAAAAGGATATGAAATAACCTATCTTCATACTGATAAAAACGGTTTGATTAATGTGGAGGAATTAAAAGATTCACTGAGACAGGATACGATATTGGTATCGGTTATGAGTTCCAATAATGAAACAGGGGTTATTCAGCCAATAGAAGAAATAGGAAAAATATTATCCAAAACAGCTGTTTTTTTTCATGTTGATGCGGTACAAAGTATAGGGAAGGATATAATTTATCCAAAGGAATCAAGAATATCCGCCTTTACAGCAAGTGCACATAAGTTTTACGGTCCGAAAGGGGCAGGAATAGTTTTTCTGGATAAGAATTTTCTTGTAAAGAAACAGATATTCGGAGGTCATCAGGAGAGAAACCGAAGAGCAGGAACAGAAAATCTTAATTCTGTGTATGGTATGCAGAAAGCTCTGGAAATAATATACGGAAGTATTTTTCAGGAACAGATGAATGAAAAAAGACTTCATGAATATATGGAAAAGAGAATTAAGAATGAAATAAATGATGTGGTAATAAACGGGGAAGAAGCGGACAGACTGAATACAATAACGAGTCTTACCATAAGAGGATGTGACGTGCAGACTCTTCTTGTAGCACTGGATTTGAGAGGGATATGTGTAAGTGCCGGCTCTGCCTGCATGTCAGGAGCCTTTCTGGAATCTCCGGTTTTGAAGGCTATGGGATTATCAAAAGAGGATTTGAAGTCTACCATAAGAGTCAGCATAGGAAGATATAACACGATGGAGGAAATTGATTTTTTTATTGAAAATCTAAAGGAAATTGTAAAAACCGAAAGAGGCGAATAACTTGTTAGAACAGATATTGGAAAAAGAAAGTTTGACAAAAGATGATCTGATTTACTTAATGAAACTTACAAAACAGGATGATCTAAATAAATTGTATGAAAAAGCATACAGTATAAAAGAAAAGTATGTAGGCAGAAAAGCCTACTACAGAGGTCTGATAGAATTTTCAAACAGATGTGTGAAAAATTGTTATTATTGCGGAATAAGATCAGGTAATGAAAATGTGGAAAGATTCGACATGTCCGGTGATGAAATAATAAAAATGGCTAAATGGGCATATGAAAATAATTATGGTTCTGTTACACTTCAATCAGGTGAAAGACAGGATAAAAATTTTGAAAAATTCGTTAAGGATATGATTCTGGATATAAAAGAAGTGAGCGACGGCAAGTTAGGTCTTACACTTTGCCTCGGGGAACAAACAGAGGCTATCTACAGAGAATGGTTTGAGGCCGGAGGGCACAGATACCTGTTAAGAATAGAAACTACCAATGAAGAGCTTTATAAGGCGATACATCCTGATAATAACATTCACTCGTTTCAAAAAAGAGTAGACTGTCTGAAAACACTAAAAAAAATCGGATATCAGGTAGGAACCGGGGTAATGATAGGACTTCCCGGACAAACAGAGGAAGATCTGGTAAATGATATTCTGTTTTTTGAGAAAATGGATATTGACATGATAGGTATGGGGCCGTATGTTGTACATAAAGATACACCTCTTGGAAAAGACGTAATAAATAATGACCTAAATACAGAAGAGGAAAAATATAAAAGATTTGTATTAGGATTAAAGATGATAGCAATAACAAGACTGTACCTGAAAGATGTGAATATAGCGGCTACGACTGCACTTCAGGCTTTGAATCCTCTGGGAAGGGAACTCGGGCTGAAAGCCGGTGCCAATATATTAATGCCTATTATAACAATAGAGGAGCACAGGGAAAAATACCAGCTGTATGATAATAAACCATGTATAGATGATAATGCCGAAGAATGCAAGGTGTGTCTTACAGGCAGAGTTTCAAGCATAGGAGATATAGTAGGTTACGGCGAATGGGGAGATTCTCCTCACTTTAAAAGAAAAAATTTCTAGAAAAGAATTTTGCTAATTCATAAAAAAATCACCTTGTAATTATATGTAAGCCTTTAATTACAAGGTGATTTTATAATATCAAAAAATAAGCCTTTTACTTATTCAAAAAAGTAATATGAAATTTTTTTTTAAAATCTTCACATTGAGTTCACATTGGTATGAAATAATAGTATCATAACAGGAAAGATAAGGTTTTTTGAGAGTAAGGAAGAGAAGTTAGACTTTAGCAGGTTTTGGATATAGAAGAAGTAGAAGCGTAAAAAAAGAAAACCAAGCTGAAAGCTTGGTTTTAAGGAGTTTTTTGAAGAAAAAAGTTATTTTTCTTTTAGCATGATTTATTTTAACTTTATTAACTTAGATTTTTCTTTTTATATACTTAGAATTTACTTAGAAATAGTAAAGAATCATAAAAAAAACAGAACAAAGGGCTGTGTCATAAGACGCAACCCTTTTATTATTAACTATTTTTTGCTATTTCAAGTAATTCATCAAATGTTTTCGCACCTATTGAGGCAAGTTTGTCATTTATGAATACAGTAGGAACGGCCTGAATATCTTTTGATTTCGCTTCCTCAGGATATATTCCCGAATCAATCATAGATACTGTAATATTATCATTGTACAGGGCTATAGAGTCCAGAGCCTGTACTACATCAGGACAGTGAGTGCATGACAGTGAAACAAAAACTTCGATATCAAGCGGTTTATTAATGCTTTTGATCTCATCAGCCTTATCAGTATCCAGTTTTTTTCCAAGACCGGCAAGATTAAGTATTGCCAGAACAAAACTGTTAAACTCATGTCCGCCCGGTATTCCGAAGAAATTAATCCCTGTTTTTTCATTATTTTTTACAATAGTAAAAGCTGTTTCTCTCTTTATTCCGTATAATTCTTCAAGTTCATTATTAGAACCAAACATATAAGATTCATATTTTATAGAATCTGATATATCGGCAACTTCATTTAGGAAGCTGTCTAGTTCTTTGGATTTATCACTTTCACTTAAAAAAGATATTATTTTTATATCTTCAGTAATTTTATCGAAAAATCCTTTCAGTTGTTTTACAATATTTTCATCTAATAAAGCCATTTTGTCCTCCTGAATATAAAATATGGTGCCATTATGAAGTAGGTTATGCTGACCTCATGGAATGACACCATTCTGAGGGATATTTAGTCATCCCGGATTATTAATTAGATTTTACCTACAAGATCAAGTCCTGGTTTTAATGTTTCTTTTCCTTCTTCCCAATGTGCAGGACAAACAAGTCCAGGATTCTCTGTGATGAACTTAGCTGCTTTTGCTCTTCTCAGTAAGTCCTTAGCATCTCTTCCGATACCCATTTCGTTTATTTCATAAGCCATGATTTCGCCGTCAGGGTTAACTATAAAGCTTCCTCTGTATGCTGCACCTTCGTCTTCTTTATATACTTCAAACATTTTTGCGATAATTGCATTACGATCACCTAACATAGGATATTTTATTTTTTTGATAGTTTCTGATGTATCATGCCATGCTTTATGTACAAAATGAGAATCTGTACTTACCGAATAAATTTCAAATCCAGCTTTTTGGAATTCCTCATAATGATCAGCAACGTCTCCTAGCTCTGTAGGGCATACGAATGTAAAATCACCCGGGTAGAAAAAGAAGATACTCCATTTTCCCATGATATCATTTAATGTAAGAGTTTTGAACTCCTCGTTTTGATAATATTCAATTTTAAAATCATCTAATTTTTTTCCTATTAACGACATTAAAAATTCCTCCTTAAAATAGTTTTATTTTTGTAATTATTACATTTCAATTATATAATACTTTCTTTTATTTGTCAATGACAAAAATAGAAAAATGCAGAAATAAAAAAAATTGTCAGAATGCAGACCAGCAAAATTACATACTTTATTTTATGCATGTTTATTCAGCTTCTAAGTGAGGGCATTTTCAGTATGCTTAGTAACACACAACATGCTAAAATTTATTGACAAACAGTTAACTTTACTGTACAATTGAAATTGAAAAGACAAGGTATAAATACTGTCTTTTTGAAGATTTTAAGTAATGTGAATGGGCACTACAAAAGTTGCTGCAATTATTCCAAATAAAACAGTAATTTTGAAAAAATTTTTTAAATTATACCTAAACATACCAGAAATTTATTTGGAATAAAAACAACATAATAGAAATTAGGAAAACAGCCCTGCATATCTGTACGGGCTGTTTTTATACATATTAGAGAAGAAAATACATATCAGCCTCCAGGATTTACAGATAAGGAAAAAGAGAACAAAGACAAGTATTCCGGACTTATAGTTACAGGAGATTTTTAATAATTAATTGGTTACTAAAAACTTTATTTATGGTAAAATATATAAAAGATAAAGCTGTAAATAAAATTTCAAAGGAGGAATTTTAGATGAATTATATAGGAATTGATCTCGGGGGAACAAAAATATTAGGTGCATTATTCGATGATAACGGAACGGTAATATATAAAAATAAGAAAAAAACAAAAGCGAAGAACGGAATAAAGGCTGTAGAGGAACAGCTATTCTCACTGATAGATGATCTGACAGATAAAAGCGGAAAAGAAGAAATAAAGGCAATAGGAATAGGTGTACCGGGTCTTGTGGATGTAGAGACGGGAACCGTGAAATTTGCTCCCAATATTGCAATGAATAATTATCCAATAGGAGATTTGATCAGAGATAAATATAAAATTGATGTATTTGTAGGAAATGATGTAAATGTGGGAACTCTGGGGGAATGGAAATATTCTCCGGAAGGTAAGTCTTCGAACTTTATAGGTATTTTCGTGGGAACGGGTATAGGGGGAGGAATTATTATTGATAATAAGCTTTATACAGGTTCCGGAGGTGTCGCAGGGGAACTGGGACATATGACGATAGACAGCAACGGAGCTATATGCGGGTGCGGTTCCAGAGGATGTCTTGAAGCCGTGGCTTCGAAAACGGGAATTCAGGCTGAAATAAAAGCCAGAATAAAAAGAGGAGAAGATACTGATATAAAAGAAAGTCTTGAAAAAGAAGGGATTCTAAAAAGCGGTCCGCTGAGAGCAGCATATGACAAAGGAGATATAGTAGTAAGAGAAACTGTGGAAAGAGCAGCCAAGTATCTCGGAGTAGGTGTAGCAAATCTGATCAATATATTTGATCCTGAAGCAGTAGTATTCGGGGGAGGTGTAATAGAGGAACTCGGTGATATTATTCTTCCGATAGTAAAAGAAGAAGCTTCACGTTATGCCATGAGAAGTATTTTTGAAAATGTGAAATTTGAAAAAGCACAGCTCGGCGATGATGCGGGAATAATGGGAGCTTTTGTGCTTGCACAGGAAGGTGTTAAATAATGAAGGATATGTTGTGTGTCATTAGTATAGCGTCACACGGTATTTACATGAAAATATTTCAGAAAAAAGGAACTGCTGTAAAGATTATAGATAAGGCTGTACATGTCTCACTAATAGGGAAAGAAGTTTTTTTCGAGGATAAGCTTACATTTAATAAAATAAAAGAAATAATAGACACGGTGAAAAAAATGAAGATCATAGCAGAAGGTTATCAGACTGATAAAATTGTTGTTATGGGAACTACAGCAGTACGTAAGGCAAAAAATAATTACTATCTTCAGGATCAGCTGAAAATAAATACAGGTTTGGATTTACTGGTAATGGATAAGCTTGATGAAAATTATCTGGCGTATGAAAAAATATCTGTCAGTCTTGAGAAACATCTTGATGATTATAATGAAAAAAATAACCTGATCGTCTACGTAGGTTCGGGAAATATATCCTTTTCGGTTATAAGTAACGGAATTAACATATATAACACCAATATAGAGATAGGCTCTCTTGTTTTATCAGATATATCGGATAAGCTGAATCTCGGAACCAAAAAGAGAAATATAGTAATTGACGAATATATAAAAAGGCATTTGAGCGGGATCTTTCGAAATATTTCCGATATAAAAATAGAAAGGGTTATTCTTGCCGGAAAGTTTTTTGATATTTATATAGAAAGAGTAAAAAATAAAAAAAGAATCGACTTTATAGAAGAGCTTACACGCGAGGAGATATTCGAATATAACAAAAAGCTTTATGAAAAATCTCCGGAAGAAATAGCCAAAACTTATAATATAAAAAAAATAGAAGCTGAGATGCTTACTCAGAAAGTAAATATCATAAAAAATATAATACAAAAATTCAACAGCAACAAAATTATATTTGTAAATTTCAAATTATCCAATTCAATTGCAGAGTTTCATTTTTTTAAAAATGAAAAAATAAGAAGAAAAATAGAAAAAGATTCTGTGGAAAGTGCCAGAAAAATAGCTAAAAGATACTATTATATGGAAGAACATGTAGATAAACTGGAAGAAATAATAGATAAGATTTTTAATAAGGTTCATAAAACACACGGACTGACAAAAAAGGACAGATATTATCTGACTCTTGCGAATATTTTCAGGGAAACAGGGAAGTATATTACACTTGAAAATTATATTAATTTTTCCAGAGATATTCTAGAAGCATCAGGAATATTCGGAATCAGCACAAGAGAACATCTTTTTATTTCAAAAATTCTGAAGTATTTTGAAGAGGATATTCTGGAATTGGAAAACAGTAAATCTATAAGCAAAGAAGAAAAACTGTCAGTGGCAAAACTGGCAGCTATATTGAAAATAGCCGAATCTCTTGATTCCAGCATGGAACAGAAAATAGACGATCTGGAAATTACAAGTGATGAAAATGATATTTATTTTAACGTAAAACTCAAAAAGATGATTTTTTTGGAAAAACTGGAATTTGAAGAGAAAAAAGAAGTTTTTGAAAATGTATTCGGATTGAAAACACATTTAGTTATAAATAAATAATCTAGTGCAGTGCCTCGGCAGAGATTCTCAGGTACAGCGGGGGATGAAACAGACAGCGCAATCGGCTGATTGCGGATGAAAACTGCACTAAGGTAAGGAGAATTATGAAATATAAATCTGAAGATTTTATAAATAGAGAATTAAGCTGGCTGGAATTTAACGACAGAGTATTAAGCGAAGCAGAATATCAGGGAAATCCTTTGTTGGAAAAATGCAAATTTATTTCTATAACTTCTTCTAATCTGGATGAGTTTTTTATGATTAGAATAGCTGCGTTAAAGGCTCAGATAGACAGTAAATTTACACAAAAAGATATTGCCGGACTGACTCCGATACAGCAGATGGAAAAAATAGAGGACAGAATAGAAACTTTGATAAAGAAGCAATATTCAATATATAGAAACGGTCTTATACCTGAACTGAAAAAGAACGGAATCGTGTTTTTGAAATATAAGGAGCTGACAGAAGACGAGAAAAAAGCAGCAGCGGAATATTTTGAAGAAACCCTGTTTCCTATTCTTACTCCTACAGCAATAGACAGCAGCAGACCATTTCCTTTTCTGCAGAATAAAAGCCTTAATATAATAGTGGAATTAAAAAAGGAGAAGGACAGATTTTCCTTTGTTCAGATTCCGTCAATAGTAAACAGAATGTTCAGGCTTCCCGGAAAGAACAAATACAGATTTATTCTAATAGAAGAGATAATCAAGGAATTTATGGGGACTCTTTTTGAGGGCTACAGTATAAGGAAGATGTCGGAATTCAGAATAACAAGGGACTCTGACGTAATAATAAATGAGGACGGTGCGGAAGATCTTCTCAGTAAAATAGAAAAATCAATAAAAAACAGAAAATGGGGAAGTCCTGTAAGGCTTGAAGTATGTGAAGACATAGAGAAAGATACCAGAGAATATCTAAAAGACATACTAAAGCTGAAAAAATCAGATGTATACAGAATTGACGGTCCGATAGATCTTACTTTTCTTATGAAATTATGGATTGAGACAGATAAGGACAAATTAAAATTTCCTCCGGAGCCTCCTGTTCTGATAAAGGAATTTCAGGGAGATGAATCTATTTTTGATATAATGAAGGAGAAAGAGATAATATACCATCTTCCTTATGAAAGCTTTGAGCCTGTTATTGATCTTGTGGAAGAAGCGGCCAGAGATCCGAAAGTACTGGCGATAAAACAGACTTTATACAGGGTCAGCGGTCAGTCTCCTATAGTAAAAGCCTTAAAAGATGCCGCAAGTAACGGGAAACAGGTTACAGTACTTGTGGAATTAAAGGCAAGGTTTGATGAAGAGCAGAATATCAACTGGGCAAAGGAACTGGAAAAAGCCGGATGTCATGTGATATACGGGCTGAAAGGACTGAAAACACATGCCAAGCTTCTGCTGATAGTAAGACAGGAAACAGAGGGGATACAGAGGTATGTACATCTCAGTACGGGAAATTACAATGATAATACTGCCAAGCTGTATTCAGATATAGGATTTTTCAGTACAAATGAAGATTTATGCACGGATATCTCTTATCTGTTTAATACGTTGACAGGGTTTTCCATGTCAAGATACTGGAATAAAGTGGCTGTAGCTCCAAATGATCTGAGAACGAAGATCTATGAGCTCATAGATAATGAGATAGAAAACCAGAAGGCAGGAAAAAAGGGAAGAATTATAATGAAAGCAAACTCTCTTACTGATAAAGAGATGATAGAGAAATTATACGACGCTTCAAGAATAGGCGTAGAAGTAAAGCTGGTGATAAGAGGAGCATGTTCTCTGAAAGTGGGAATAAAAGATATTTCAGAAAATATAGAGGTTTTCAGTATCGTAGGAAGATACCTTGAGCACAGCAGAATTTATTATTTTGAAAATGACGGGGAAAGTAAAATATATCTGTCAAGTGCAGATCTGATGTCAAGAAATCTGGACAGAAGAATTGAAATTATGTTTCCTGTGGAAGACGAAAATTTGAAAGATCAGATAGTAAAGATACTGGAACTGAATCTCACTGATAATGTAAAAAGAAGAATTCTGGAGCCGGACGGTACATATAGAAATTCAAATGCAAGATCATCCAAAAAGATAAATGCCCAAAGTGAATTTTACAAGCTTGCCAAAAAAGGAAGTATCAGCGGTTAATATCTTGGTCTGATAAAAAAGCAGCTGAAATAAGATATTGATAATTGTTTAAAAGCCTTTATTAGCAGTGTTTTAGTATAAAAATTCATAAAATATATAAAATATACAATTAAAATTTATAAGAAATATTTGATTTTGTGTATATAAAAATATTATAATATAAGTGTTAACTTTGTTAACGTGATTTTTTAGAAGGAGGTTTGTAAAGAAAATGTGGAAAAAAGTAACACTTATAATTGCTGGTATATTTTTACTTTTTGGCGGTGCATTCTTCTATTTTGTAAAGGACACAGATAAGATATATAATAATATATCAGTGTCTGGTGTTGATCTATCTGATACATCTAAGGAGACTGCGAAGAAAAAAATAGAGGAAATAAAGCTTGAAAATGTAAAGCTGAAGTATGAGGGTAAAGAGTTCATGATATCTGGTGACAGCATATCATATAAAGTTGATTCTGATACGATAGTAAATGAAGCGTATAATGTAGGAAGAAACGGAAATTTCCTGAAGAATAAGGCGAAAATATTTGCCTTGAAAGCTCTCGGGAAAAAAGTAAGCCTGCCGCTGCATTACAGTATTAATGAGGAGGCTTTAAAAAACGAACTTGTTAAAATAGCATCCGAGGTAGATGTAAAGGAACAGGATGCCAGACTCGTGATCAATAATGATCAGATTTCTGTTATAGATGAAGTAAACGGGAAGAAAATTAACATAGAGAAAACTCTGAGTGCTGTAATGGAAAGTATAAAATATTCTAAGCATGATGATATTAATCTTGTGGCAGAAACAGCTGTTCCAAAAGTAACTAAGGAAAAACTGGGTTCTGTAAATACACTTCTTGGAGAGTATACTACTACGTTTAATTCCGGTGTATACGGAAGAAGCGAGAATATAAAGCTCGCTGTAAAATCAATAAATGATGTTCTTCTGGAACCGCAGGATATTCTTTCGTTTAATGACAGTACAGGAATGCGTAATCCGAAAAATGGATATAAGAGTGCGCCTGTTATAGTTAACGGAGAGATCGAACAGGGTCTCGGAGGCGGAGTCTGTCAGGTTTCATCAACATTGTTTAATGCAGGTGCTCTTTCAGGGCTGAAGATAGTGGAGAGAAGTAACCACTCAATTCCGTCTTCATATGTAGCACTTGGCAGAGATGCTGTTGTAGATTATGGAAATCTGGATTTGAAAATACAGAATAATTTTCAGAATCCTGTTTATATAGCAGCAGATGTAGTCGGAAGTAAAATTATTATCAAAGTATACGGAAATCAGAAGGATAAAGCAGATGAAGTAAAATTATATGCAGTAGTGAATGGAAGTATACCAAGAAAAACAAAAACCGTAAAATCTGGTAAAGCAACTAACGGAAGAGACGGAATAAAAGCTACAACATACAGAGTGATAGTTAAAAACGGAAGTGAGACTAAAGAGGTACTGTCAAGCAACTATTATCCGCCTAAGGCGAGAGTAGTAGTGCTTACTCCGGCTCCGGCAGTAGTAAGCGAGGAAGCTCCAAGCTTATAAGAATACTCCGGAAATATTACTCACAGAGCAGAACAAAAAGCAATTATATACGAATAATTAAAATGACCGGTTTTTCCGGTCATTTTTCTTTTAGTGCTGTTATTTATCTGAAAGCAGTGATTGTTCACTTTAAAAATTTATATAAAAGTAACAGCCTTCTGCGGCAGATAAATGCTATAGAAGGCTGTCATTGATAATATATGATAAAATCAGAAACTATTCTTTAGCCGGCTTATTTTCCGAAGTCAGCGTAAGCATCACAATCATAAGTATAATGAGAAATGCTCCTGCGAACTGATAAATTCCAAAGCTTACATGAAGCCATATAATAGAAGTTATAAGTGCGGATAACGGCTCACTGCAGCTGAGAAGCGAGGCTTCCTTTGCATTTATATATCTCAGACTCTCTATAAAAAAATAAAAAGGTATAAGAGTACCGAGAATTACAATAAACAGCATAGATAAGAAAATATCAAAATGTGCAAAATCTCTTACAGATCCCCAGTCAGGAACAAACAATCCCAGTATAAAGCCTCCGATAACCATGCTCCATCCGATAATAACAGATGAGGGCCATTTTAGAAGTTTTTTTACATAAATTGTGTAGAAGGCGAGGGCAAATGCAGAAGCAAGTCCCCAGAAAAAGGCTTCTTTTGAAATAATGAGTGACTCTGTATTGCCATTCGTAAGGAGTAAAAAAGTTCCTCCCAGTGCCATAAGAAGTGCTGCTGTTTCTGACAATGAAATTTTTTGTTTCAGACGTATCAGATAATAAATAATTATTATAACAGGAGCCAGATATTGCAGTAAAGTGGCAATAGCCGCATTACTTTTTGCTATGGTGGTAAAATATGTAAACTGTACTCCCAGCATTCCCAAAATAGAATATATTATTATGTGAAAACGTGAATATTTATCTTTCCATATTCCTGTAACCTTATCTTTATTTCCTTTGTAAACGGATATGATCAGGAGCATAATGCCCGCAGTAAACATCCTTATGGAAACCACACATGATACAGATACAGAAGCATTGTTAAATAAATACTGTGATACTGTTCCGGAAACTCCCCATAAAACAGAGCTTATTATTACCATAAGAATTCCGGGCCATTTTTTATTCTTCATATATCCTCCGTAAAAATAAAATAAACTATTATAACTTTAGCATAAGATATGAAAAATAACAACAAATACTTGGGGAAATTAAACTTTTATTTACCGGATATATTTTTAGAATAAATATGCTTTATTATAAACAGCTGTTTTTCCTTTCAAAATCTAACAGCCACTGTTTCCGCCATAAGCCTCCGGCATAGCCTGTAAGCTTTCCGCTTTCTCCTATTATTCTGTGGCATGGTATTATTATGGCGATTCTGTTCGATCCGTTGGCCTTTCCTACTGCCCTTACTGCTTTTGGTTTATTTATAGCCAATGCCTGATCTTTATATGATCTGTGTTCTCCGTATGGTATATCAATTAATTTTTTCCACACAAGATTCTGAAAGTCAGTTCCCGGTGTATGCAGAGGGAGGTCAAAAATTTTCCGCATACCGGAAAAATATTCGTCGATCTGCTCTTTTAACATATCCAGATATTGGTTTTGACCAAAGATAATTTTAGCGTGAAGTGTCTTCTTCAAATATTCAAGTTCATCATCAAGATTTTTTCTGTCAGAAAATTCCAGAAGATATATTCCTTTTTCAGTGGCACATGCAGTCATAGGGCCAAGCGGAGTAGTAAAACGCATTATATTAATTATATTTATTTCTGCTGAATCAGACGGAGTACTTCCGGTGGCATTTTTGAATGCATGGGAAAATCCGCTGAGGGAATTATAACCGCTGTCAAAAGCTGAATCAATTATTTTTTCCCCGCCGGAAATCTGATGCAGGGCGGAATTGATCTTTAACATTCTCTGATATTCATGAAATGTAATATCAAGATTCTTTTTGAACCATCTTCTTACTTTATTAGGTTCTATATTTAATTCATTCAAATCGCTGTCCTTTAATTTTTCATCAGGATTTTTTTCCAGCTTTTTCAGAATGATTTTTATATACTCCGGTGTAAAACCTAAGTGTTCAAGGGGATGACAGACTTTACACGGTCTGTAACCGTGTAATACTGCTTCTTTGCTTGTATGGAAAAACTCTACATTTTCTTTTTTTGGTTTTCTTGCAGTACATGTAGGGCGGCAGAATATTCCCGTAGTTTTTATTCCGGCAAAAAAGCTGCCTTCATAGGAACTGTCTTTATTTAATAAAGCATTATACATTTCTTCAAATTTTAGTTTCATAGGATGACTCCTTTTTATTTTAGTATACCTGATAATTCGCTGTTTTTTCAACCGAAAAATTAACATATATTTTTGGAATATGATATTAGCGATAATAAATTTTTATAAAAAATATATAAACTTTTGACAGCAGACTGGATATTAATTAAATAATGTGGTATTATTTATAGGGAAAATATTCAATTCAACAGAAACAAATCTATTATTATCGAAACTAACATCTGGCAATTAAACAAAAAGATCTAGCAGAACTAAGAGTAAGTGAATTTTTATAATTATTTTAGTGAGGAGAAATAGTATGAAAATTTTGATTGTTTATTATTCTTTTGAGGGAAGTTGCAAGTATGTGGCAGAAGAGATCAGTAAAAATTTGAATGCCGAGATTTTAGAGCTGAAACCTAAAACAGATGTGAAGACCAAGGGTATATTAAAATATGTTTTTGGCGGCAAACAGGCTTTTTCAAATGAAAAACCCGAGCTTCTCCCGTTGGAAAAAAATATCAATTCTTATGATTTTATTTTTCTGGGGACACCGGTATGGGCATGGAATTATGCGCCTGCATTAAAAACTTTTTTTTCAGAGCATAAAATAAAAGAAAAAAAGATGGCGTTATTTTGCTGCAGTGGAGGCGGAAAGGGAAAAACACTGGAAAATATGAAAAAGGAACTTTGTGAAAATGAAGTTATGGGAGAGATGGAATTTGTTAATGTTCTAAAGCAGACTAAATATAATATGGAGGCTGCAGTGGGAAACTGGGTGGATAATATTATGGAGACTTTTTAAATGGAAAGTTGAAATTTTTTTGATTATGATGTAAAATTATGATATGAATTATGTTTTTAGGAGGGATGAAATGAAGAAAATTATATTTACAATATTTTTGGCTTTCTTTTGCATTTCATTTTCTGATATAACAGGAATAGACACTAAAAAAATAATAAGAAGTCATTATACCGAAAAAGATCTTCTTATGAAAAAAAGTGATTATTTTCTGCCAAAAACAGGAAAAGAATTTAATTTCAGAGCTTTTGAGTGGAATACATCAAAAGAAACAGCATTGAAATTTTTTGACGGGAAAAATTATACAGACCGTGGAAATGAACTGATATTCACTAATATTAACTTTGCAGGTATGGTACTGTCAGAACTGAAATTAAACTATGAAAATGACAAATTAGTAAGCTGGATTGGTTTTGGAAGAGCTGATGCGGAAACTTTAAAAGGATTGCAGGATACTTATAATTCAAAATATAAAGGGAAAATAATAGAGACTAATACTGATGCCCTGAAAATGTACATTACCAGAGACAGGGAAAACAGCTTTTTTATTATTTTTGATCCTGATATGACTACTTTTTATTATCAGAGTGCTGCTCAGTATGATAGGATAATCAGAGGCGAGACAGAAGAAAAAGAGCTGGAAAGAATAAGAATCGAAAATGAAAAGAAACAAAAGGAAAAAGTAAAGCAAGATATGTTTAATGATTTATAATTTTTATAAAGCTGCTGTAATAGCAGCTTTTTTTGTACTTTTTTTTATTTGTGAAAAAAAGTCTGAAATAAAATGTATTCAGGAAAACAGAAAAATTATATAAAATAAGTTAATATAATAAAAACATGTTATAAATTCAAGGATTAACAGATTTTTTGTATTAAAAAAAATATAGTAAAAAAGATTTCAAAATTGTTGATTTTTTCACAAAATCGAGGTAAAATACATTACTGAGAATGAATAAAAGTTCATTCGATAATATATTTTAATATCGAATTATTTGTCGGTTAAAATATTTTATTTGGGCAGAGTAATAAAAGAGATAAGTATTTAAACTGGAAGAAAAAGAGAATTTAAAGAGGTGATTAAAGTGTCAAAAGTACTTCGGGCAGATGAAATGAAAAAATGTCTCGGCTGTTTTACATGTATGAACATATGTTCTATAGTAAATCATAAGAGCCATTCGTTAACTAAAAGCGCTATAAAGATAAGAACAAGCGGCGGTATAGCGGGAAGATTCGTAGGAATAGTATGTCTTGCATGTGAAAATGACAGAGCATGTGCAGAATCATGTCCATCCGGGGCATTGGAAAAAAGAGCAGGGGGCGGTGTAAAATTTATTTCGGAGAAGTGTATAGGATGCGGTTCCTGCGAGCAGGCATGTATAGTAAATGCAGTTCACTGGGATGAAACAGAAGACAGACCAATAATATGCAAACACTGCGGGGCCTGTGCAAGGTTTTGTCCGCATGATTGTCTGAGAATGGAGGAAGTAGGAAATGATTTATGAAAAATACATAAGAGTACTGCATATAGATCTTACAGCTAAAAAAGTAAGGATAGAACACAGGGAGGATCTATACGGATATCTTGGCGGAGTGGGTGTAGCTTCCAAGCTTCTTGAAGAAAATATGCATCCCGAGCTTGATCCGCTGGATGAAAAACAGCCTGTAATATTTGCAATCGGTGCGGCAAGTACAATATTTCCTGTAATTACTAAAACAGTAGCGACTTTCATATCACCTCTTACCGGAGAATACGGTGAAAGCTATGCCGGCGGAAGAATGGCGATGTCTTTATTTTATGCCGGATATGATGCAGTAGTAATTACCGGAAAATCAGATAAACCGGTTTATATATCCATAAAAAAGAATAATGTAGAATTCAAGGATGCCAGAGCAATGTGGGGGCTTGATCCCAATGAAGTGGAAAGAATACTTCGCGAAAGAGAAAAAGGACATGGGAAAAGAAGTATTGTGAGTATCGGACCTGCTGGTGAAAATCTGAGCAGCTTTGCATGTGTATGTGTGGATATTTTCAGACATTTTGGAAGACTCGGACTCGGAGCCTGTTTTGGAAGTAAAAATCTGAAAGCGGTTTTGACTATAGGAGATAAAGATATTCCTATTAAGGACTTTAAAAATTATTTTTCCGTATATCAGGAAATATATAAAGAATGCAGTGAAACAACAGCGATGACAAAATATCATGATTTGGGAACACCGGTAAATATAGAACCGTTAAATGCTGCCGGAGCTCTTCCTACCCGAAATCTTCAGCAGACATCTTTTGAAAACAGTGAGGATATCTCAGGCGAGACCTTTGCAGATAAAAATCTTGTGAGAAAAATGTCATGTACTGGATGTCCTGTGGGCTGTATACATATCGGCCAGCTTAGAAGACAGTTTGATAAAGGACATGAGTATGAGTCGCTGACAGTAGCATATGATTATGAGCTGATATTTTCATTAGGGACTTTTTTGGGAGTGAAAACTTCCGAAGAGGTGCTTAATCTGATTGATCATGTGGAAAAGACAGGATTTGATGCGATGTCTATGGGTGTGGTTCTCGGCTGGGCAACGGAAGCTCTGGCAAAAGGAATTATTACAGAAGAACAGACAATGCTTCCATTAGCTTTCGGTGATTCTGAAAATTATGCCAAGGCTATAGAATACACTGCTAAAGGAGCAAATCAATTTTACAGGGATCTCGGAAAAGGGTCGGCTTATGTTTCAGCAAAATACGGCGGCTCGGATTTTGCACTGGAGATATCCAAAAATGAAATGGCCGGATATCATACAGGTTATGGGGCACTTGTGGGAGCAGCTGTAGGGACAAGGCATTCACATTTATGCAACGGAGGGTATTCCATAGATCAGAGCGGCGACAGTGAATTTGACGGGGACAAATTAGTGGATAAGCTTTATAAGGAAGAAGTGGAGAGATGTATGCTTAATTCACTCATAATATGTCTGTTTGCCAGAAAGGTTTATAACAGGGATAAAGTATTAAAAGTATTGAATTCTATCGGACGGGAAACAACAGATGATGAGCTTACAGCAATAGCTGAGAGAATTTACAGAACAAAGCTTCGTATAAAAAAGGCACTCGGCTATAACCAGAAGGATATAAAATTTCCAAAAAGATTTTTTGAAACTGTAAGTATGAATGGAGAACTAAAACCAGAGATTGCACAGGAATTGATAAACAAATTTATTAGTAAAAATGAAGAGCTTATGAACAGGGAAGTATAAAGATTATTTGATTAGCAGCAGGAATTTTTTAGAATGAATACGGCAGGTGATGAAAGATGAGAGTCAGGCTTCTGTTAACTTCCTGGTTCAAAAGGTACGGAGACGGAAAAGATTTTCTGGAAATAGAAGTGCAGGAAGGAAGCAGTGTGGAAGATGTATTAAAAAAGAGCAGCATCCCTTTTGATGAAATAGGATTTGTGCATTCAGGAGGCAAGCTGAAGCATATGTCGGAGATTGTCGCTGATTCTGAGGAGCTGAAGGTTTTTACCAGAATCATCGGGGGATAATATGATTTTTACAGAAGGCCGGAGCTAATCCGGTCTTTTTGGATAAAAAACATTTTAACATTTTAACAGCAAAATAAAATTGGCGTTTTAAGTGTTTTTTTATTAGAACCAATGTGTTAGTGTTTTAAAAAAAAATTCACTAATTAGCTATTTTTACGACAAAATAGAGACTTTCAGCTGTTAACTGCTAATCTCTATTTTTAATGAATGTAATTTATCATAATTTTGATTATATAAACTGGAATAGGGAAATTTGCTGAAGGACCGCCTGAGTAGACTTTGTCATTCCCAGTGAGGTATATTTAATTTTTCTGTCAGCTGCAACTATGATAAATTTAGCAATAGAACCATTTATAAAACTAACTTCCTTTATCTGATTATATAAAACTTCTTCTTTTCCTATAATTAATCCATTTTCATAAATATCAAAGGAAGGAGTTTTAAAATAATCTATAATAAACCATAATCCGAGAAAAATACAAAAAATAGAAGCACCTATTATCATAAATGGAGATTCTTCTGCACCGGATGAAATGTGTACCCATCTTACACCCTGAGAATACAGATATAAAATAAAACATGCAGACATAATGAGTATTAGTCCCGTGATAATTAAAGCCTTTGTTTTTTTTAGTTCTCCTTTGTGACTTCCGAATATGTTATTATTTTTTGAAGAATCAGAAGTTTTTGAAATACTTTCAGCTAAATTGAGTTTATGCATATTTATTCTCCTTAAATTAAGTTTGTAAGGCATATTATATTATAATTTCTTGGTAAAATCAAAAAAATAAAATTTGATTTTTTTATCTGGCAGCAGTTTCATTGCTTCTATTCTAATAAAATAAAATTTATTTTTAAAATATTATATGTTTAATGAACTTGGGGAAATATCATTTGCTGCGGTATTTTATTGATTTTTGGCAGAAATAATAATGAAGATAATATTACGGCTAAGAAACCCTGTAAAAAATATCATAAAAAAATATACGTTCTTTCATAAATATAAAACTTATGCTATTATAATAAAAGATAATTTGTACAAGGAGTACTTTATGAATAATTACTATAAGGAATATTTTGAGAATATGAAAATTAAGGAGAGTATAATGGACGGCATAATATGTGTAGACGGAGTAGTCGGCGTGGGTAAAAGTACACTGGGAAAGCTGATAGCTGAAAAATACAGCATGATTTTTTTTGAAGAGCCTGTGGTTAATAACCCTATATTAGATAAATTTTATTATGATAAAAAAAGATACAGCTTTCCGCTGCAGATATTCTTTCTGAATAAAAGATTCAAAGCCATGAAAGAAGCAGCAAAAATAAATAAATGTGTAATGGACAGATCAATATACGGGGATGTTATATTTTCCAGAATGCTGATGGAAGACGGAGATATGACGCATGAGGAATTTGAGCTTTATGAAGAGTTGCTTTATAATATGCTGGAGCACATCCAAAAACCGAAGCTGATGATCTATCTGGAAACAAGTGTAGATTCGGCCATGGAAAAGATAAAAAAAAGAGGCAGGGAGTACGAGCTGGTAGTTCCAAGGGGATATTGGGAAAGCCTTAATGCGAATTACAGAGCGTATTTTGAAAGCTATAATATTTCGGATATTTTGAAAATAAATGTAGATAACATGGATTTTGTTTCTAATTTTGAGGATAAGGAGCATATACTGAAACTCATTGATAATAAAATAAAAGAGATTGAAAATCAGACAAAATAAAGGATATCCAAAGGAAAAGCTAAGACGGAGATTGTAAACTGTTAGCATTATAAGAAAATTATTTTCTTCATAAAACTCCTTCAGAAAGCCCTTTTTTAGGGCTTTTTCATATGCAGTTGAAAAATACGGAAGTTTGCTTTTTTATATTTTAGAGAATAAAAAAGTAAATAAATCACTATATTTGTTTAATTACTGAATAAAATAAATGCTATATTATACTAGATTATTATATAGAAAATATAGTATAATTAATGTAATAACTTTTTTTGAGGTGAGTGTTGTGAATGATTTTTTGAGAGTAATGAATTCAGATAGATATCAATATACTGAAAGTAATGTATTTATCGAAGAGAAAATGGAAGACAGAATTGCGACATTTGATATGTTTTTCAGAAAAGCAGAAGGGGACGGTTTTGCAGTGGTTGCAGGGATATCTGATGTTTTGGAACTGATAGATATCATTAATAATACTGATGAAAAAACAAAAAGAGAATATCTGAGCAGGGTAATACAAGAGGAAGACCTTGTAGAATATCTCTCAACTATGAAATTTACCGGATCTGTAAGCGGATTGCGCGATGGCGAAATAGCTTATCCGAATGAACCGGTACTTACAGTAACAGCACCATTAATACAGGCTAAAATTTTGGAAACCCCTATTTTGAATATTTTGAATCACCAGATGGCTGTGGCAACAAAGACATCAAGAGTAACGAGAGCGGCCAAAGATGTACCGGTGTCAGCCTTCGGGAGCAGAAGGGCCCATGGTTTTGACAGTGCGGTAAGAGGATCAAAAGCATCATATATAGCAGGATGTGATTCACATTCTAATCTTGTGACAGAATATTTATACGGGATAAAAAGTATAGGAACAATGGCACATTCATATGTTCAGAGTTTTGGAGTAGGCGAAAAGGCTGAATACATAGCATTTGACAAGTTTATAAAACATAATAAGGAAGAAAGACACACTCTCATACTGCTCATAGACACTTACAATACACTTGAAATGGGATTGAAAAATGCAATAAAAGCCTTCAAGGCAAACGGAATAGATGATACTTACGAAGGGTCATACGGTATCAGGCTTGATTCCGGAGATCTGGCTTACTTATCGAAAAAATGCAGGATTGCATTGGATGAAGCCGGACTGACTAAAGCAAAAATAGCTCTGACTAACAGTCTTGACGAATATCTGATAAGATCACTGCTGGATCAGGGAGTAAAAGCTGATTTATTCGGTGTAGGCGATTCGATTGCTGTTTCTAAAGACAGACCATGCTTTGGCGGGGTTTATAAAATAGTGGAGATAGACGGAGAAAGACTGATAAAGCTGTCAAATGACATAGTAAAAATATCAAATCCCGGGAAAAAAGAAATATACAGACTGTTTGAAAACGAAAAGGCTATAGCAGATCTTGTCGTATTAAAAGAAAAAGATTCTGATACGGACAAAATACTTATGAAAAAAGAGCTTGTAATAGTAGATGAAAATAACAGATTTAACTCTTATAAATTCAAAGAAAATGCTTATGATTTTGAAAAAATAACAAAAGATTTTATAATAGACGGAAAAAGAACAGATGAGTATGATGAGCTTACAGATATAAAAAAATCTAAGGCACATTATGAAAACAGACTTACACAGCTTTTGAAAGGACACAAAAGACTGGATAATCCTCATACATACATGGTAGATTTGTCAATGGATCTGTATCATTTGAAGTCATCGCTCATAAAAAAAATAAAGAGTCAGATGCAAAATCTGGACGAATAAAAAGAATAACTGTTCAATACAGTATTTACGCAAGAAAATGCAAAAAAAATACAGCATGTAAAAAATTCTTTATGTATTTGCATTTTTATATGCTATAATAAGGATTGTAGTCGTTTATAATTCAGGAGGATTGATAATTGGAAAGAAATTTAGAAATAAAGGGAGTGAAAAAGACTTTTGGAAAAGATGAAATTCTGAAAGGCGTAAACTTAAATATAAAAAAAGGCGAATTTTTCTCTATATTAGGACCGTCAGGATGCGGAAAAACCACAATTCTGAGAATGATTGCCGGTTTTATAAAGCCTGATGAGGGAGAAATTCTTTTAAATAATGAAAGAATAGATAAGATAGATCCGAATAAAAGAAATGTCAATACGGTATTTCAAAATTACGCATTGTTTCCTCATATGACAGTGTTTGATAATGTGGCATTTCCTCTGAAGATAAAAAAAGTTTCAAAAGACGAAATAGAAAAAGAAGTCTTGAAATATTTGAAGCTTGTTCATCTTGAAGAATATAAAGATAAATTTCCAAAGAGTCTGTCAGGCGGGCAAAAGCAGAGAGTGGCAATAGCAAGAGCACTTATCGGCAAGCCTGATATTTTGCTTTTGGATGAGCCTTTATCTGCATTGGATGCTAAACTCAGACAGAAACTTCTGATAGAACTGGATACTATCCATGATGAAGTAGGGATTACTTTTATCTTCGTAACTCATGACCAGACAGAAGCACTCAGTGTTTCTGACAGAATTGCAATTATGAATAAAGGTGAAATACTTCAGATAGGAACGCCGAATGAAATATATGAATCTCCTGAAAATGCTTTTGTGGCGGATTTCATAGGAGAGACTAATTTTCTCAGCGGTAAGGTAACAGAGGTACATGAAAAACACGGCTATATAGAAACACCAATTCTAGGCAGAATGAAAATAGAGCTAGACAAACCAGTAAAAGTAGGAGACACCGTAGTATTAACATTAAGACCAGAAAAAATAAAGATTTCGAATAACAGACCAAATTTTTTACATGATAATTATAATATCCTTCACGGAATGATAGAAGAAGTCATTTATACAGGATTTCAGAGTAAGCTTTTTGTAAAGGTGGAGAACAGTGAAAACCTTATAAAAGTATTTAATCCGCATGTGGAATATCTGGTAGAGGAAGAGATTTACGAGTGGAAAGAGGAAGTTTATATTTTTTGGAATTATGAAGATGCCTATTTAGTGGAGGTGAAATAGTATGGGAAAAAAAGGTGGTTTTTCTTATTACATTTCACTTCTTTTGTGGTTAACAGCCTTTTTTGTTATTCCGACGCTGATAATAGCAGTTATCAGTTTTTTGAAAAAAGGGCCTTATGGAGGAGTGATTTTCTGGCAGTTTAGTCTGGATGCATATGCGAATTTATTTGATAAAGTATTTTTGAAAATAATATTCAAGACATTGGAAATATCAATATGGGTAACAATTGTAACTCTTGTTCTTGCACTGCCTACGGCATATTATATCTCAAGATCAAAATTAAAAAGTTTCTGGCTTCTTTTGATAATAATCCCGTTTTGGACTAATTTTCTGGTAAGAATATATTCATTTATTGCAATACTGGGAAATAACGGCATAGTGAATAAAGCCCTGCAGCTTGTATTTAATCTTGACGGCCCGATACAGCTGCTTTATAATAAAAATGCGGTAATAATAGTAACTGTTTATATTTATCTGCCGTATGCCATACTTCCGCTTTATTCATCAATAGAAAAATTTGATTTTTCGCTGCTTGATGCGGCAAGGGATCTTGGAGCTACGAAATTTAAGGCAATGGTTAAGGTTTTTCTTCCGGGGATAAAATCAGGGCTTATTTCGGCCATTATACTGACATTTATTCCGGCAGTCGGTTCATATGCAGTACCTGACCTTCTTGGCGGAAATGATGCATTAATGCTTGGAAATATAATAGGGAAGAGGCTTCTTGATGCGAGAGACTGGCCTATAGCTTCTGCTGTGTCAATGCTGCTTATAGTATTTACCACGATTGCAGTATTGTTATTTATGAGATCAGATAACGGGGAGGATGAATAATGGATGACAAAAGAAGAATTTCGCTTTTTTTCTTTATATTGGTTCTGATATTTTTTTATCTGCCTATAATAATGCTGGTAGTACTTTCATTTAATAATTCAAGAGGATTCAGCTGGGGCGGATTTTCACTGAAATGGTACATAGAATTATTTAGAAATTCCCCTGATTTATGGGAGGCAGTTTTAAGAAGTATATTAATAGCACTTGGTTCATCGTTTTTATCAGTGGTGATTGCCACTCTGGGAGCTATTGCAATAAAATGGTATAACTTTAAAGTAAAAAAGTACGTAAAATTTATTTCGTATATTCCATTAGTAATACCTGATATTATAATGGGAATATCGCTGGCAATATTCTTTGCCAATATAGTAAAAGGCGGTGTGCCTTTGAGCATGTGGACTATATTTATAGCACATACCACATTTAACATACCCTTTGCATTATTTATAATAATGTCAAGGCTTGACGAATTTGATTATTCTGTAGTAGAGGCGGCATATGATCTCGGGGCAAGTGAATTTACCACACTGGTAAAGGTAATAATCCCTATGATGATGCCGGGAATAATAGCCGGATTTTTAATGGCAGTAACGCTTTCCTTTGATGATTTTGTCATAACATCATTTGTCTCAGGAAACGGACAGCCGACATTGCCTATATATATATATGCATCGATAAAACGTGGAGTATCTCCTGTGGTGAATGCATTATCAGTAATTTTGATAATAGGAACAATTATACTGACTTTTTCCAGCAGAAAATTACAGAAAAATTTGCTCGGCTGATATTTTGGCCGGAATCAGATTTTTGACAGCAGAAATCTGATTTATTAGAACGGTATCCAGCCGGCTGACGGTTTACCGGATACTAAATCATACATAAAATTATGGATATAAAAAAGAAGAAAGAAAAGAGGAAAAAAAATGAACGATAAAAGCTTTTTAGATTTGGGAGTGAGCGAAGCAACACTTAAAGCACTTGATAAAAAAGGATTTACATCTCCGAGTGCTATTCAGACACTTGTAATTCCCGAACTTTTAAAAGAAAGAACAAATTTGATAGGACAGGCTCAGACAGGGACAGGAAAAACAGCAGCATTTGCTATACCGATTCTGGAAACACTGGATTGTGACGGGAGCGTAAGAGCGATAGTTTTGGCACCGACAAGAGAGTTAGCCAATCAGGTGGCAGATGAAATGTATTCTTTAAGGGGTAAAAAAGAAATAAAGGTGCTACCTGTTTACGGCGGACAGTCAATTGACCAGCAGATAAAAAAGATAAAAAAAGGAATAGACGTAATAGTAGGAACTCCGGGGAGAATACTGGACTTAATGAACAGAAAGGTTATAAAGCTTAATAACCTTGAATATTTTGTACTGGATGAAGCTGATGAAATGCTTAATATGGGATTTATAGAGGATATAGAACTGATTCTTGAGAGAACAAATGAAGATAAAAAAATGCTGTTTTTCTCAGCTACAATACCTGATTCTATAATGAAAATAGCTAAAAAATTCATGAAGGACTATAAATTACTAAAGGTAAAAACAAAAGAGCTGACTACTAATCTTACTGAGCAGATTTATTTTGAAGTAACTGAAGGGGATAAATTTGAGGCTTTATGCAGAGTTTTGGACTATGTTCATGATTTTTACGGAATTGTATTCTGCAGAACAAAATCAGATGTGGATGATGTAGCGCAGCACTTGAAAGGAAGAGGCTACGATGCCGAAGCTATACATGGTGATATAACTCAGGCAATGAGAATGAAAACACTTGAGGATTTTAAGAAAAAGAGAATAAATATCCTTGTGGCTACAGATGTGGCAGCAAGAGGAATAGATGTTAATGATCTTACGCATGTAATTAACTACTCAATACCTCAGGAGCCTGAATCATATGTTCACAGAATAGGAAGAACAGGAAGAGCAGGGAAAAAGGGAATAGCAATAACATTCGTTACACCTAAGGAAGCTTCAAAAATTTCCAAAATACAAAGACTTACAAAAACAGATATAAAGAAAGAAAAAATACCTAAGATAGAAGAAGTAATCAGCGTAAAAAAAGAAAATCTTTATGCCTGTGTGGAAGAGATAGAAAAAGAGGAAGATTTCGGTTATTACACAGGTATGGCAAAGGAACTTCTGGGAGATAAAGATCCTGAAGTAGTTTTGGCTTCACTTTTAAGACATATGTACGATGATGAGTTTCTTCCTGAAAGCTATAACGAAATTTCGGAAGTAAAAACTGGAAGAGGTCTGAACGCTAATAATGCCGGTGACGATAAAACAAGACTATTTATAGCTCTTGGTAAAAAAGACGGTTATACTCCGGGGAAATTACTGGATTTATTAAATAAAAAAGCTAAAACTCCAGGAAGAAAAGTACGTGATATAAAGATAATGGATAATTTTTCTTTTATTACAGTACCTTTGAGAGAAGCTGAATTTATAATGAAAGCACTTAATAAAAGCAATAAAAACAAGCCGCTTGTAGAAAAAGCAAAAAAGAAATAAAATAGAGCAGACTGTTTCAGAATAAAATCTGCACAAAGAAGAAGTGAGACTTTATCATTTGTGCAGAAGATTTTGAGATAGTCATTTTTTATTAAAAAACCGCAATTAAAAATATTATATGAAAAAAAGTTGAATTTGGAACTCATTTATATTAATATAAATATAGAAATCAATAAGAGGAGTTAGTATAAATATGTCAATAATTAACGAAACAAAGAAGTATCTTCATATGCTAGTAAAAATACTTGTATTTATATTGATTTTATGTGCATTCAAGCTTGTGGAAAGTTTTTTTGAGGTAAGACGTATGCCTGAAATGTATGTAATCAGCTATTTTGTATTTGCTTATTTTATTTTGGCAAGATTATTCAGCGAGAGAAAAGAAAAAATCATGATGATGATATATATTTTTATTGATACTGCGGTGCTTATTTATCTTTTGAAAAAAGGAACAGGGTATATGATGTTATATCTGGCTTTTTTTCTTATATTATCTGTGATGATGATAATAATGTATTATTATTTTAATAAAAATGAAAAAAAAGATAAAAGAAGAAAGTTTCTTATTTTTCTGATACCGTGTTATTCGTTATTTATAAAGTTTGTTTTTGCACTGACGTATATATATCTTCATATAGATGAGTATAATATATTTTCTTTGTGGTTTTTATAATAAAGAATTTTGGCGTAGCTGTGTATAAAAACAGCCAAAACTATGAATAACAAAATACTCAGACTTTTGCTGCTGTTCTTCGTTTATGAAAAATATTAGTAATACAGAGTGTAAGATTTTGGAAGTGTTAATTGAAAAATGAAGTAAAATATGATAGAATAAAACAAAAAAATGAAGAAGGGAAGTTTGCCATGAGAAAGATAATTGTAGCAGGAAACTGGAAGATGAACAAAACAAATAAAGAGGCAGTAAGCTTTTTATCAGAATTAAAAGGTCTAGTAGGCGGGATAAATGAGGTAGAAACTGTAATAGGAGCACCATTTACAGCTTTATCAGATGCGGTGAAAGAAGTAGAAGGTTCAAATGTAAAAATCGCTGCACAAAATATGAATCCAAATGAAAGTGGTGCATATACAGGAGAAATATCACCTCTTATGCTGAAAGAATTAGGTGTGGAATATGTAATACTAGGGCATTCTGAAAGAAGAGAGTATTATGGTGAAAATAACGAATTCATAAATGCAAAAGTAAAAGCTGCTCTGAATCATGGGTTAAAGCCTATTTTATGTGTCGGGGAAAAACTGGAAGAGAGAGAAGCAGGGAAGACAGAAGATGTAGTGGCTAATCATGTGCAGGGAGGACTTGACGGAATAACTGCAGAAGAAATGAAAAATGTGGTAATAGCTTATGAGCCTGTATGGGCAATAGGAACTGGAAAAACAGCTACACCTGAGCAGGCTGAACTTGTTCATAACTTCATAAGATTGTTATTAATAGATTTATACGGAAAAGAAATCGGGGAAGGTGTAACTATCCAATACGGAGGTTCAATGAAACCTGATAATGCAAAAGAATTAATTTCACAAAAGAATATAGACGGCGGACTAATTGGAGGAGCAAGCTTAGAAGCAAAAAGTTTTTCTGAAATAGTAAAGGCAGCGTTATAAACGGAGAGGAATAGATTAATGAAAAAACCAATAGTACTGATGATTTTAGACGGATGGGGAATAAATGAGAATCCGGATCAGGTAAATGCAATAAGAATGGCAGATCCGGTTAATTTTAACAGATACTGGAATTCATATCCGCATACACAGCTTAGAGCAGATGGTGAATTTGTTGGACTGCCTGAAGGACAGTTCGGAAATTCCGAAGTAGGACATTTGAACATAGGGGCAGGAAGAGTGGTATACCAGCTTCTTCCCAAGATTACCAAAGCTATAAAAGAAAGAACAATATTAGATAACAAGGTTCTTTCGGATATTATGGAAAAAACAAAAGAGAATGGAAAGGCGCTTCATTTGACAGGACTTATGTCTGACGGAGGAGTGCATTCACATATCAGCCATATTTTAGGTGTGGTGGAAATGGCCAAAGAAAAAGGTCTTAATGAAGTTTATGTCCACGCTATCATGGATGGAAGAGATACTCCCCCTAAATCAGGAGTGAATTATCTTAAAGATCTGGAAGACGGACTGAAAAAAATAGGTATAGGAAAAACAGCCTCAGTAGTAGGAAGATACTATGCAATGGACAGAGATACAAATTGGGAGAGAACAGAAGAAGCATATGATCTTATGACTCTGGGAAGCGGAATAAAAGCTAAAAGCTCTGATGAAGCCATAACCGGGGCATATAACAGAGATGAAACAGATGAGTTCGTGAAAGCGACGATAATAGTAAATGAGGACGAAACTCCCGTTGCACTGGTAAAGGACGGAGACGGTATTATTTTCTGCAATTTCAGACCAGACAGGGCAAGACAGCTTACAAGAGCATTTATGGAAGAGCCTTTTACAGGTTTTACAAGAAAAGCGCATCCAAAGATAAGTTTCGTATGTATGGCACAGTATGACGAGAAATTTGGTCTTCCTGTAGCTTATCCGCCGGAAACAATAGTAAATACTTTCGGTGAAATATTATCAAAACATGGAATGAAACAGATAAGAACTGCTGAAACTGAAAAATATGCACATGTTACTTTCTTTTTTAACGGTGGTGTAGAAGATACATATCCGGGGGAGATAAGACTTCTTACTCCTTCTCCGAGCGTTGCTACATATGATTTGAAACCTGAAATGAGTGCATATGAAGTAACTGACAAGCTTTTGGAGGAACTTCAAAAAGGAGATACCGATGTTGTTATCCTGAACTTTGCCAATACTGACATGGTAGGTCATACAGGTATTATAGAAGCAGAGATAAAAGCCGTAAAAGCTGTAGATGAATGTCTGAATAAGATAGCTTCAAAAGTACTGGAAATGGAAGGAATGGTTCTGGTTACTGCAGATCACGGTAACGGAGATCTGATGGTAGATCCTGTTACTAAAGCTCCGTATACTGCACATACTGCAAATCCGGTACCATTTATACTGATATCAGATAAATTAAAAAATATAAAACTAAGAAATGACGGGAAGCTGGCTGACTTGACGCCTACTATTCTGGATATCTTAAAAATAGAGAAGCCTGCTGAAATGACAGGTGAATCTCTAATAGTAAAATAGGAGGAAAAATGACAACTTTACTGACAATAGTACTGGTTGTACTTGCTGCGTTGTTAATAGGTCTTATATTAATGCAGCCTGACAGAAGCCAGGGAATGGTAAATAACTCAAACATATTCGATAATACAAAAGAACCGATTGAGCAGCTGACAGAATATATAGCAATTGCTTTTCTGGTTGTAGCTATATTATTCCAAATAATCAGGTAATTTTAATAAAAGAAATAGGTATGCCGGAAAGATCAGCATATCTATTTTCTTTATGTAAATGGAGGAATTATGAATCTTTTTGAAAATCAGAATCAGGATAAAAAACCTCTGGCGTACAGATACAGACCGAAAACTCTGGAAGAATTCGCAGGTCAGAAAAATATAGTAGGCGATAAAGGTGTACTAAAGAAGATACTAATCAAATCAAGATTTATGAATTCTATATTCTGGGGTCCTTCCGGAACAGGAAAAACTACACTTGCAGAAATAGTAGCAGAACAGCTGAATTATTACTATGAATATCTGAATGCAACTAAAGCTTCTGTTAATGATATTAAGGAGATAGCCGAAAAAGCCAAGAAAAGATTTTCCATTGAGGGGAAACAGACGATTTTATTTTTTGATGAAATACACAGATTTAATAAACTACAGCAGGATTCTCTGCTTCACGATATAGAAATCGGCAATATTATATTAATAGGTGCCACTACTGAAAATCCTTATTTTAATCTAAATAATGCGCTCTTATCAAGATGTCTTATGTTTGAATTTAAGAAACTTGATAAAGAAGATATTTTTGGTATTTTGAAAAGGATAAGGGAAAAAGAAGAAATAGAGCTTAGTGATGATGTGCTGAACTATATTTCCGATATTGTAGAGGGTGATGCAAGGCAGGCAATAAATTTTCTTGAGCTTCTTAGTAATCTTGAAGATGTAAATCTAAGTGTGGATGAAGTGAGACAGATAATTCAGACAAGAAAATCTTATGACAGGGTAGAAGATAAATACGATACTATTTCTGCTATGATAAAAAGTATAAGGGGCAGTGACCCTGATGCAGCTGTTTACTGGGTGGCAAAAATGCTCTCAGGCGGCGAAGATCCGTTATATCTGGCAAGAAGACTTGTGATCCTCGCTTCTGAAGATATAGGACTGGCAAATGCTAATGCTCTTCCTGTAGCAGTAGCCGGAATGCAGGCTGCCAAGGATATAGGTATGCCTGAAGTACGCATAATTTTGGCAGAGGTAGCTGTATATCTTGCTTTGTCTCCCAAAAGTAATTCAGCGTACATGGCTATTGACAAGGCAATAAGCGAAATAGAAAATAACAGTATACAGGAAGTTCCAAAACACCTGACAAAGCTGGGTGCGAAGGACTATAAATATCCGCATGCCTATAAAGGCAATTTTGTAAAACAGGATTATATGAAAATTAAAATCAAATTTTATGAATATGGCGAAAATAAATTTGAAATAGCGGCCAACGAAAGGTTGAAAAAATTATGGGGCGAATAATAAAAAAAAGTGTTTTGAACTTTATTAAAGATGGGAGAAAAGAAAAATATGAATAATTTTCTGAGCCTGCTTTTAGTATTTTTATTAGTTTTTTTAAACGGTTTCTTTGTTGCAGCCGAATTTTCCATTGTAAAAATAAGGGCTTCTAAAATAGAAACTCTTTTGGGAACCGGGGATAAAAAGGCCGGCTATACCAAAAAAGTTTTGGATGACCTGAATTCATATCTTTCAGCCTGTCAGTTTGGTATAACTCTGGCTTCGCTGGGATTAGGGTGGATAGGAGAACCTGCTGTAGCCAATATTCTGAGCCCGTTATTTAATTATTTTACTGTGGATGAGGTACTAAAACACACTATTTCATTTGTAATAGGTTTTTCATTGATAACAGCGTTTCATATAGTATTGGGAGAACTGGTACCTAAATCAATAGCGATTTTGAGTTCGGAAAAAGTAGCACTTGCTGCTTCTCATCCCCTGATAATATTCTATAAGCTGAGTTATCCCGTAATATGGCTATTTGATAGAAGTACAAACTTTATATTAAGAATTTTTGGCATAAAAAACATTAGTACTCACGAAGAAATACACACAAATGATGAAATAATGCTGTTATTAACTGAAAATTATAAGCACGGACTTTTGAATAAAGAAGAACTGACTCTCGTAGATAATGTTTTTGAACTTTCTGAAAAAAATGTAATGAGTGTTATGATTCCCCGAACAGATATGCAGTGCATATATATGGGAGATAATTTAGAAAAAATAATGGACTTTGTGCTTGACGGAAAGTATACCAGATATCCCGTATGCCGTGAAAATAAAGATAATATCATAGGATTTGTGCATATACGTGATTTATGCAAGCAGGTCATTTTGAATACAGAAAATGATATTGAAGATATAATGAGGGAAATAATATTCGTTCCTGATACTATGTCAGTGAATACTCTGTTCAAAAGGTTTCAGGAGGATCATTCCCAGATAGCGATAGTAATAGATGAATACGGAGGTACTGCAGGACTTGTTACTCTTGAGGATATATTGGAAGAACTGGTGGGTGAGATTCAGGACGAATTTGATATAAATGACGTATCAGAAATAAAGAAAATTTCAGACACAGTTTATTCGGTAGACGGTAAAGTTACCATTGACAGAATAAATAAACTGCTTAATATAAATATAGAAACTAAGGTAGAAACAATAGGCGGGCTGTTTAGTCTGGAGTATGGATCTCTTCCGGAAGCCGGAGAAAAAATAATTCATGACGGATATGAATTTACCATAATAAAATCTAATAATAAAAGGGTATTAAGAGTAAAAATAGAGAAAATATAAAAAAGTTCATAAATAGTTCACATTGATGTAGTATAATTAAATTGGTAAAGAATAATGAGGTGATAAAAGTGAAAAAAATGTTATTAGCCATGTTTTTAATAGTCTTGAGTTTATCTTCAGTGAACTTTGGTGCTAAGGATGATCATTATAAAAACAGAGTGGAAAAACAAAAAGCATACGATAAAATTTCTTCAAAATATGAAAAAAAGATAGAAGATTTAAATAAAAAACTTTCCAAAAAAAATGACGAGCTTGATAAAGCAAAAAACCAAAAAAAACCTGATAATAAAAAGATAAAAGAAATAACGGGTGAACGTGATAAAATTAAGGGTGAGCTTGAATCGGTGCATTCTGATTTTAGAAAAGATTTATCAAAAAATAAGTTGAGTGATTTTTAAAGAGCAGTTAAGAAATTAACTGCTCTTTTATATTTGTAGCTATTTACTGGGACTGCTCTCAAAATTTATTTGAAGAGCTCATCTCCGTTTTTAAAATCAAAGCCGGGATGAAAATCAAAACGAACTGCACCGACAGCAGCCTTTCCTTTGACAGCTTTGCTGATTCTTGCTAAACCTTCATTGCCGAAACCGGCACATAATTCTAACGCTTTTACTCCTTGGGCCGCTAATTCCACAGCTACTGCCTCAGCCTCTTCATAATCTTTTACACCAATAACAGTAAGGCTGACAGCTGGTGTGTCAACTACCGTTCTATGTATTTTAGCGTCTGCTTCTGGGGCAATAAATATAAATGCTGCATTTACTTTCATAAGAAATCTTCCTCTCAAAATTTTTAAAATAAAGATATTAAAACTTTAGTATACTTATATCGTATAAATTAAACAAAAATTTTATAACTGTTATAGATAAAGAAAAAATATCCTCAATTAGCTGCAATTTTATCAATATTTAAATTAAAAAGCAAGAAAATTTACCGAATACCCCAAAAGATCAGAATTTTTTTTATGGAAGCCGATGATTTGAAAATTATTATTTTAAAAAATTTAAAAACTTCATAATAACTTCACATAGATAGTATATTATATACTTAAGAAAGAAATTATTATAGTGATTTATTTATAAAAATAAATAAACTGCTATATCAGTGAGGTGATTAGAATGAAAAAAGTTATTGGCATAATAATTGTTATAATAGGATTGTACGAGGTTGGCTTTAGCAGCGGAACTTCATATACAGACGGAAAGTATACTGCTTCAGATTCAAGGGAAAGACTTAGATATGAACAGGTTTACTCGGGATACAGTGATAAAATAGATCTTTTGTATAAAAGACTGGATGAAAAAAATAAAGCATTATCAAGTGAAAAGAACAGAAGAAGTCCTGACTGGGGAAAAATAGAGAGACTGGAAAATGAAAAACGTATAATAAAAAGGGAACTGGATAATACTTATAAAGATTTAAGATATGATTTGAGAAGGAACAGAATAAATGACTATTCTTATAGAAGTTAACATTATTTCAAAAAGATTGTAAGATGAAAAATACAATCTTTTTTTATTTGTAAAAAAATAAAAAATAATTATAAACTTCATAATAAATTCACATAGGCATGGTATTATAATAATATAGAAAAAAACAATGAGGTGATTAAAATGAAAAAGTTATTATTAATAGGAATGGTATTAATGTTAGGAGTATCTTCAACAGGATTTAGCGCAAGACATAATGACAGAAATTCAAACAGAGGATATAACGAAAGATATAGAAATGAAAAACAGAAAAATGAAAATGAAAAAAGATATAATCAAATATATTCAAGATACAGCGGAAAAATAAACTCATTAGAAGCAAGTCTTAGAAATAAGGATAATGAAATAAAAAGAGAAAGAGTACAGAAAAGACCTGACAGAAGAAGAATGGAAAGACTGAACAGCGAAAGAAATTCTATCAGAAGAGAACTGGATTCTACATATGCACAGTTAAGGAGAGAACTGGACAGAAATAAACTTACGGCTTACGGGCCGAGAAGATAAAATTTTGAAATTAATATAAAATACAGAATATCAATAAATGATATTCTGTATTTTTTTGTATATTCTGAATCGGTATGAAAAAACAGGGACAAAAGTCCCTGTTAATAGAGTTTATTAAGTTTTATAAAGCGTGTATAAGATATTCGGATATTTTTAAAAAATATCTGTAAAACAAATTTTATAATGTAGTATCATGATTTAGATTCCATGATAATCCGAATTTATCTGTCACAGAACCGTAGCACTCACTCCATGGTGTTCTTTGGAGAGGCATAGTTGCATTTCCGCCGTTTTCCAGCTGTGAAAAAACTTCTTTTATGTCTTCCAGCGATGATGATCTGTAAGCTGTAACAATGTTATTTCCAAAATTATAATTATATGCAGGCGGAACATCTGCAAACATGATTGTTTCCCCGCCTATTTTTAATTCTCCGTGGGAAATAAGATTTTTAGTTTCATCTGTAAGTGCCGGGTCATTTTCACTTTTTACTTCTGAAAAAGTTTCAAAAATTGGTTCTGCTTTAAAGATTTTTCCGTAAAATTCCATAGCTTCCCTGCAGTTTCCATTGAATAAAAAATATGGAGTTATTTTTGCCATAATAATTCTTCCTTTCAAATTTATATATTTGTATTATTATAGCAGATTTTTCATAAATTAATCAATGTTTATACGGCTTTTTCTATATCAAACCAAAATTTTACCCCGTTTTCGGTATTTACTACGCCGGAATCACAGTTTAGCTTTTCAAGTATTCCCTTTACAATAGCAAGTCCCAGACCAGTTCCTCCATATTTTCTGCTGCGTGAATCATCCTCTTTGAAAAATGGTTTCCAGATTTTATCAATAACTTCTTCCGGAATCAAAGGCCCGTTATTTATAATTTCAATAGTAAGATAATTTCCCTTTGAAAAAGAATGCACTCTTATTATTCCTGTTCCGTCATCGGGAACAAATGAGATAGCATTGCTTATAAGATTGGTGAGTACCTGAAGCAGTAAAGTCCGATTGGAATTTACCATGATTTTCGGAACATTAAAGTCAAGAAGAATATTTTTGGCATCAAAATCTACTTTATATTTAAAGAGGATAGAATTAATAAATTCCCTTAATTCAAAAACTTCATATTGGAATTCATGTAAAAGTGATGAACTTTTTAACAGAACCAGAAGTGAATCAATGAGCTTGGTCATATGCTGCCCTTCGTTTATTATTTCTCCGGCGTATTCCTGAAGCTCTTCTACAGTATCCGCATATCCTCCGGCAATAAATTCCGCATGTGTATTCATAATAGTAATGGGTGTTTTCAGTTCATGAGTTATGGCAGTAATAAAATTTTTGGTATCCTGATCTTTTTTTCTTTCGTAATCAATATCCTGTTGTAGTTCAACATTCATGTTTTTCAGATTTTGAAGATTATTTTCCAGTGTCTGTGAAAGCAGGTTCAAATTATTGGCAGTTTCGCCAAATTCATCCCTGGTGTGCAGGTCGAGCTTTTCAGAGAAGTTAAGATTAATAATCTCTTTGATATTCCCGTTGATTAATGTGATTTTTTTGGAAAGGTATCTTGAAAAAATCATAACCAGAGGAATCGAAAAAACAAGAGATATCAAACCAACATAAACATAAAAAGTATTGGAAACTTCCACGGCATTTTCTACCTGTTCAAGAGGGGTTATTAGGGCATACTGTCCTTCAGGCGTTTTTCTTATTATAAGCTTCAGCCATGTGGGACCTCTTGAAAATCTTAGTATTTCAAATTCATAATTATTTTTTTTGAAAGCTTTTGTAGTTTTATTTCTGGTATCTTCAAGCATTCTTCTGGGAATAAAGTGATATGAGGTTTCATCGTCGATGTCAATGCTCTTTTTTTCCACGGGGATCAGTTTTCTGGTATCCAGAGTGGATGCAATACGCATAAGATCTTTTTCTCTCAGTGCTACGTAGTAACTGTTTAAAAATAATTTATTTGATAATATTCCGAATGTTATTGTAGAAATTATTAATAACATTGTAAAGAAGAATATCTTATATATTATTTTCATTTTTCACCTCAAATTTATATCCAAATCCTTTTACAGTGGTAATATATTCATGTCCTATTTTCTTTCTCAGATTCTTAATATGAGTATCTACTGTTCTGGGATCACTTTCACAGAGAAGATCCCATACATTATTCAGAATCTGCTCTCTGGAAAAAATCTTACTGTGGTTTTTGGCAAGATAAAACAGCAGATCGTATTCCTTTGGAGGAAGATCAACAATTTTTTCATTTAAATATACATTTTTTTCATTTTTTAAAAATCTAAAGTTTCCTATTGTGTATATCTCATCACCCAGAAGATTTTTCAAACGAAGCTCCAGAATTTTCAGGCTGAAAGGCTTTCTTATATAATCATCTGCTCCTATTTCAAGTCCTCTTATCTCGTCTTCTTCCTGAGTTTTGGCAGTAAGCATAAGGACAGGAGTAGTTTTTTCACTTTTAATGGCTCTGCATACTTCATAGCCGTCTTTTTTCGGCATCATAACATCAAGGAGCACAAGATCCGGATTCCATTCATAAAAAAGATCCAGCCCTTCCTCACCATCAGCGGCCTCTCTTACGATATAACCGTTTTTTACAAGAAAAGAACGAACTACTTTACGTATTCTTTCTTCATCTTCTACAATTAAAATTTTCATTTTCCCTCCTTAATGTGGTCGGCATCCTGTAATATCAGAATTTTCGTCAGGATGACAGTGTGAATTTTATATCTATTTATATCATATAAATAAAATTATGTAAAAAAGATTATTTATAAAATGTAAATAGGGAGAAATAAATATCTGTTTTTTGGCAATAGTGTCAGAATATTTATTTCTCCAAAATATTTTTGGATTTATAATATTAAAAGGTGTAGCGGGCTGTATTATCCTCTTTGAGGAGCAGGTCTGCTGACTCTGTGCAGATTTTTTCCGGTATGTCCTGCTCTTAAATTGTTGTCTTTCATCTCGGCTCTCATCTGGTAACCCAGCAGCTCTTTCTGTGCCTTTAAGTCTGCTTTCTTTTTAGTAAGGTTTTCTACTTTTTTCCAGTCAACCTTCTCTGCTCTAAGCTGTTTTTGTAATTCCTGTCTGTTCTCTAAAAGACTTACATCAAGCTTGTTAAATTTGTCTTCGTATTTAGAGTAAATCTGCTCATATAATTTTTTATTCTCTGCAGAGATTGTTTTTTGTATCTGTTTAGCAGGAACCTGTACAGGAACAGCCTGCTCCGCAAAAGAGAATGAAGATAATGCTGTCATTACAGACAGTGTTGCAATTATATTTTTTTTAATCATTTTGATCACCTCATAAATTTTTTCTATATAACTATAATATAATATCAATGTGAAATGTAAGTGAAGAAAAAAAATTTTAAAATAAAAATTTTCAGGTAAAATATTCTGAATATTATCTGGCTGTATAACATAAAGAGTTATACTTTTTAACAGGATTTTTCTTGAATTATTTTATAAATAATAGTAATATGTTAACAGTTATATTCAAAATTATATCAGTGTTATTCCTTTGGAATAGCAGGCATAAAAGAGCTGAAAATTTTGATAAATAACCGGGAGTAAAAAATATATTACTGGGAAGTATTAGGAGAGAATGATGAAGAAGTTTTTTAGCATATTATTTGTATTAGCAATAACAGGGGTTTTGTATTATGCATTTTTGGGAAGCTTCAGATATAAAAATTATCTGTATTCCGATTATGTTTTTATGTTAAAAGAAAATGGGAAAGTATACAAAATGGATCCGGTTCAGCTCGTGGGAGACAGGATAACCGGAAAACGCTATGTCCTGCTGGGACTTAGCAAAAGCTGGAGTTACGGGCATGAAATACAAAAAATATTTATGTTCGCAGGGTCTGATTATAAAATTAATAATACTGATTCAAGGTTTTATGACGGAATTCTGACTCCGGATTATTCAAAAGAAAATCCGGTAAAAATCACTGAAATCAAAAAAGAGATAAATATTCATAAGAGTGAAGAGATAGAGATACTGGATATTAATTATAACGGAAGAAATGAAACTATGACGCTTGAGCCGAATAATAAAAATCCGGAATTTAAAGCATTTAGTTTTTGGATCTGTTCCAAAAGAAGAAACGGCTACAGCTGTGGAAACCGCAGAGGATACGGAATAGATTTTGAGAAGCTGAAAAATAAATTTGGTTTGAATTTAGATATTGAAATAAATAACAGAGAAAAAGTGGTTTATTTTATAAAAAAATAGCAATATAAAAGACAGGAAGCAGAAATCCTGTTTTTTTAATGCTATCCGGTATTAATGCCAGAAAAAGATACAAAGTCTGTATAATTATGATATAATATAAGAAACAAAAGCATAATAAAAAATTTTGAAAAAAATCGTATATAATGTTATTATATTAAGAAAATTAAATGTAATATGAGAAATATACCGTTTGCAGAATGGAGAAAAAATGATAAAAGTATTAAAGGGTATGAAGGACAGATATTTTGAAGATATTAGAAAATATGATTATATTATAGATAGTGCAAAAAATGTTTTTTCAAAGTATGGTTTTGAAAAAATAATTACTCCTATTGTGGAAGAAACAGAATTATTTGAAAGAGGAGTGGGTGAAGAAACTGACGTAGTCTCTAAGGAAATGTACACTTTTCTTGACAAAGCAGGAAGAAGTATAACTATGCGTCCTGAAGGCACAGCCGGTGTAGTAAGAGCTTATCTGCAGGCAGGTCTTTATAAATCCGATCCTGCGGTAAAGTGGTTTTATTACGGTCCTATGTATAGATATGAGGCTCCGCAGAAAGGCAGATACAGAGAGTTTCATCAGGTAGGAGTAGAAGCTTTCGGTGTAAGAGATCCTTTTGCCGATGCCGAGATAATAAAAATGGGATGTGAATTTCTTGAAACAGCAGGAATAAAAAATCTTACAGTGGAAATAAACAGTCTTGGAAACAGCAGCTCAAGACAGAGATATACTGTCGAGCTGAAAAAATTTATAGAAGAAAGACTGGATAAACTATGCGATAACTGTAAAACCAGATATAAAAAAAATCCTTTGAGAGTACTTGACTGTAAATCAGAGGCTTGTCAGGAGCAGTATAAGAATGCACCTGTTCTAAAAGATTATCTTGATGAGGAAAGCAGCACTTATTATGAGGAATTAAAGAAATATCTGGAATTGCTTGAAGTAAATTATGTGGAAAATTACAGACTGGTACGCGGTCTTGATTATTATTCAGATACGGTTTTTGAAATTAAGTCTGAGAATCTCGGGGCACAGTCCACTGTTCTTGCAGGGGGAAGATATGATAAGCTTCTGGAAATACTGGGAGATATACAGATGCCCGGAATAGGGTTTGCCGCAGGGACAGAGAGAATAGCACTTCTAATGGACGAATCATTAATGAAAGAGGAAGAAAAGCCCGTATATGTGGTTTATTTTCCAGAAACAAAGGAATATGCGCTGAATATAATAAAAATTTTGAGAGAAAACGACATAAAAGTGGATTTTGACTATGGAATGAAGAGTTTTAAATCGCAAATGAAAAAAGCAGGAAAATTAAACTCAAAATATGTTATAATATTAGGGGAAGATGAGAAAAACGAAAATAAAGCAGTATTGAAAAATTTTGATACAGGGGAACAGGGAAAACTTGAAATAGAAAAAGTTATAGAAAGGGTAAATGGAGATGTATAGAACGCATAATTTAGGTCAGTTAAGAATAGAAAATGCAGGAGAAGAAGTAGTTTTATCAGGATGGGTCGCGAATGTCCGAGATATGAATCATTTTTTATTTCTGGTTTTGAGAGACAGAGAAGGAATAACACAGGTAATAATAGATAAAGAAAACTCTCCCGAAGGGTTATTTGAAAAGGTAAAAGCATTAAATAACGAAGATGTGGTAAGGGTAACCGGAACTGTCAGAGAGAGAAGCAGTAAAAATAAAGATATGCCTACAGGTGATGTAGAAGTGGCAGCCGACACTGTGGATATTCTCAGCAGATCACTGCAGCTTCCGTTTGCGATAAATGATAATATAACTAATCTTAGTGAGGATATGAGACTGAAATACAGATATCTTGATCTGAGAAGAACTAAAATGCTTAATAATCTGAAAAAAAGAAATACCATGCTGAAAGCAATAAGAGACTATCTTACAGATAAAGGTTTTCTTGATATAGATACACCGGTGCTTGCTAAGGCAACTCCGGAAGGAGCAAGGGATTTTATAGTCCCAAGCAGAATAAATAAAGGAGATTTTTATGCACTTCCGCAGTCGCCGCAGCTGTTTAAGCAGATACTGATGGTAGCCGGCGTGGATAAATATTATCAGCTGGCGAAATGTTTCAGAGATGAGGATCTGAGAGCTGACAGACAGCCGGAATTTACCCAGCTGGATATAGAAATGTCTTTTGTAACTCAGGAAGATATACTTTGTGAAATGGAAAAAATGGCTAAAATAGTATTTGAAAAGGTGACAGGCAAGAAAGCCGATTATGATTTTCCAAGAATGGACTATTATGAAGCTATGGACAGATACGGGTCGGATAAACCTGACACAAGATTCGGACTTGAGCTTATAGATATTACAGAGGAAGTAAGAAATTCAGGATTCAAGGCATTTGCCGGCGCAGCAGAAAGCGGAGGAAGCATTAAGGCGATAGTAGTACCGGGTAATCTGGAAAAATTCAGCAGAAAGTATATTGGAGATCTTGAAAATTATGTAAAGACTTATTATAAGGCAAAAGGACTTGCACATATAAGAATAGATGAAAATAATGAGACAGTTTCACCTATAGCGAAGTTTTTCAGCGAAGCTGAGCTTAGTGCAATAACAGGTAAGCTGGAATTAAAACCGGGAAGCATAGCTTTGATAATAGCTGATACCAAGGATGTTACAAATAACGCACTCGGGGCATTAAGACTGAAAGTAGGAAATGATCTTAATTTTATAAACGAGGAACAGGATAATTTCTTATGGGTAGTAGATTTTCCTATGTTTGAATGGAGCGAGGAAGAAGAAAGATATAAGTCTACACATCACCCTTTTACGGCAATAAAAGAAGAAGATAAAGAATTTTTAAATAAAAATCTTGAAAAAATAAGAACTTTGAGTTATGATATGGTGTTAAATGGATATGAAATCGGCGGAGGAAGTATAAGAATTCATGATTCAGAGCTGCAGGATGTTATTTTTGAAAAGCTTGGTCTGAGCAAAGAAGAAGCGGAGGAGAAATTTGGATTTTTCCTGAATGCACTGAGATATGGCGTACCTCCTCACGGAGGAATAGCTTTCGGAGTGGACAGATGGCTTATGGCTATGCTTAAAGAAGATTCCATAAAGGAAGTAATTCCGTTTCCTAAAACTAACAAAGGGCAGGATCTTATGATGGAAGCTCCGGCAGCTGTAGATAAAAAGCAGTTAGAGGAAGAACTGCTGTTAAAAAGTCTTTATGTAGAAGAAGCAAAAGAAGATAAGTAAAAATTTTCTGGCCTGTGCGTGATCAATTATATAATTTTTGTTCTAACATTGTCATAACGGGGCTATCCCTATACTTGTCATCACAGACAAATCACGATCATACTCTTGAGATGATACGGATCCTGTATCGCAGGTATAAATAGCTACCACCTGATCTTCAGGCGACCAAAAATTCATTTGAAACGGCAGGCTGGATATTAAATAAAAAATTTAATAAGTAAGTTATAAATATTAACTATAGAAGTTTCGAAGGAATAGTGCGTATATCGCAGGGACTTTATAGTTAATTTTTATTTGTATAAAAGAAATATAATATTGAGGAAGGTGAAAAATGAAAAGCGAAAATTTTTACAGAGTATTTATAAAGTTAGCATTACCATTAATATGTCAGCAGTTTTTAAATGTAGCCCTGAATCTCGCAGATAATCTTATGATAGGCAGACTGGGGGAAACGGCTATAGCTTCTGTAGGATTTGCAAATAAATACTATATGGTATTTAATATAACATTATTCGGGGCTTTTAGCGGATGTTCCATTTTTATGGCACAGTTTTACGGCAAGAAAGATTATGCCATATTAAGGAAAATATTTGCCGTTATGATTATGCTGGCAGTTTTCTTTTTTTCAATTTTCAGTTTTCTTGGATATTTTTTTCCTGAATTTGTAATAAGAATATTTTCGGATGACCCCGAAGTAATAAGAATAGGTTCGGAATATCTGAAAATAATTAGCCTGTCATATCCTATGACTGCAATTTCAATGGCTGTTATTATGTCTATAAGATCCATGGGAAAAACAATTCAGCCGTTGGCAATATCATTTGTAGCAGTAATGGTAAATGTTGTCTTGAATTATATGCTTATAAACGGGAAAATGGGATTTCCGGTTCTGGGAGTAAACGGTTCGGCATATGCCACTCTTATTGCGAGAATACTTGAAATATGTATGTATATTATATTAATATATAAAAAAGGATATTATCTGAAAGGAAAACTGAAGACTTATTTCGGACTGTCAAAAGAGATAGTAATGTCAATGGTAAGAATATCAACTCCTGTTCTGCTTACTGAAATTATATGGGTATGCGGTACTGCAGCACTGACTATAGCATATGCAAAAGCCGGTACGGAGCAGGTAGCCAGCGTTCAGATAGGGGAGCTGCTGCTGAATTTTTCCACTATAGTTTTTATGGGAATAGCTAATGCTTCCAGTGTAATTATAGGGCAGGCAATAGGAGCCGGTAATCTTCCGAGGGCGATGGAAATGTCAAGGAAAATAATGAGAATTGCATTTGTATTTTCTATAATATGTGCTTGTTTTCTGGAGATAATAGCAAAACCGGGTCTTGTATTTTATACGCTGAAACCTGAAGTACTGCAAATGACTGTGCGTGTAATAAGGGTTCTCGGAGTAGCAGTATTTTTCAAAATGCTTAACTGGACAATATTAATAGGAATATTAAGAGCAGGCGGAGATACAAAAGTAGCCTTTATTCTGGATACGGTATTTTTATTATTTTATGCTGTCCCTGTGGCATTTTTAGGAACAGTGGTATTGAAGCTTCCTGTATATCAGGTGGTAGCTCTTGCCAATATCGAGGAAATTATAAAATTTGTATTTGCTTTCTGGAGATATAAATCAAGAAAATGGATACATGATCTGACAAATATAGTAAAGCATTAGAAGAAAAACAGAAATCGGAAAGAGGCAGAAAATGTCAAATGAAGAATTAAAAGAGTTATTTAAGTTTATTATGCATTCTGAAAGCTGTGAGGATATAACCAAAAAGATAAGCGGCATCAGAGATACCTATGTCTTGCATACTCTTGCGTATAATATGAACTATCATAAAATATATTATTATAAATCCGGGAATTTTTGCATAGAGGATGCTGTTATTAATAATCCTGACTGTGATTTGGGAACTGCAATGCTTTTGTTTTACTTTCGGAACGGCTTTAATTATCTGCTTGAAAGTAATATCAGATATAATAAAATAGTTTCGTTAATTAACAGGGCAACAGCTAGTAAAGAAACGCAATTTTTGAAAAAAGTTTATGAAAAGATTTTAAACGGGGACTTTAAAACAGGTATTGCATATAAACCCAAGATAGGGAAAATTGAATTATCAATTTTTGAAAAAAGAAATTTTGAACCTCCGAAAGTATTTCTGGAAGAAACTCCGGGAATTGAGTATGAGGCTCTGAAAATATGGTATAAATAAAAAAACAGAAATAACAGGAAAGGATGGTGTCTTATGGATATAATATACACATGTCCTCTGGAGCTTACACAAAAAGTAATATCAAAAAAATGGACTGCTATATTATTATGGCGTTTAAGAGTGGGAAAACAAAGGGTAAAAGATTTTAAAAATGATATAAAAGGGTGTAATGAAAAAATGCTTATACAGCATTTGAATTCTCTGCTGAAGGATGGATTTATCGGAAAGCTGGAATATGATGTATATCCCAAAAAAACAGAGTATTATCTGACTGAAAAGGGAGAGGCTCTGCTGCCTGTTTTGAAGCTTATGCAGGAGTATGGAAGGGAGTATCTTATATAACTAACAAAAAAGTGTGTTATTCACTTTAGGATTTTGATGTGGTATATTTAATTACTGCGCAGGAATAAAAATCATTAAAGGAGAATGGTACATATGAAAAAAAGTGTGATTTTGATATGCCTGATATTTTCAGCTGTTATTTTTGGAAAAGGAAATTTTATTTTGAAAAGTGAAGGTATAGTAAATAATATTATAGAAGAAAAATATGGCGGAAAGGGTGCGGATACTATAAAAGGCGTGGGAAGCAGGTCACTTCCTCTAGAATGGTCAAATCCGCCTAAAGGAACAAAGAGCTTTGTTATAATAATGGAAGATCATGATGCTATACCAGTAACAGGATTTACGTGGATACACTGGAGTGTGGCTGATATAGAGCCGGAAAAGAGAAAGCTAAATGAAAACGAAAGCAGAGGCAATCCTGCTCTTATACAGGGATTAAACAGCTGGAATAGTTCTATAGGAGGCCTTGCTTCTGAAGAGGCATCGTTTTACGGCGGGCCTATGCCGCCGGACAAAGATCATAAATACAGATTTACTATCTATGCACTGGATAAAAAGCTTGATTTGAAAAACGGTTATTATCTGAATGAGCTTTATGAAAAAATGGACGGGCATGTGTTGGACAAAAGCGTTTTGGAAGGAATTTACAAAAAATAAAATATAATATAAAAAAAGCAGAACCGGAGAAATAAACACAAAAATTGTGTCATTTCTCATGGTTCTGTTTTAATAACTGTTAAAATTGACTTCATTTATTTTCTTTTTCTGAAATAATGCAAGATTTTCAGCTTTTTTTATCAATTTTTTCTTTTCTGAAGCATTAACTTTTTCAAACATAAAAAAGTTAAAATTTATATTTTTTCCTTTCGTTTCATAACGCCATGTTCCTGAAAGCCTGTTTCCGAGAAGAAAAACTGCTTCTATTATAGCAGAGGTACGCCATACTTCTTTTTCCTGTGCAGGTGATGCAATCCAATCCTTGTGTTTATAACATACAAACAGAGGATCAAATTTTCCAAGAAGAAGAGCTTCCTTATTGTCATTGAATCTGTTGTCATTTTTTAGGGCAAGTAAATCTTCGTCATTTTTTGGAAGATAGTATTTTTTGTTATCAAATGAAAATTCTTCAAGGGAATTCTTTATTTCATTAAATTTTCCCCCAACAAAAGCTTTTTTTAATCCGCTCCAGTGGCAAAAATCTGCAAGAGTAGCCGGAGAATAATATGTAAAATAACGCAGCATGATATTTTTCAGGGTTTCTGCATGTCTATCACTGGTGAATTCCCATTTTTTCTTATTTAGACTGGTATAGTGAACAAAGCTTTTTGTATGGGGCATTTCGGGAAGGCCAAATAAGATTCTTGATAAAGTTGACTGTAAAATGAGAGAATACATCAGTCCGTTAGTATCGAAAGAAAAACCGCCGCTGTTTTTTTCTGTAATTTCTAAAATATCTTTTTTGGAAAGAATTTTTTTCTTTTGTCCCTCTTTGTCCAGAAGAGCAAGAAGACGGTCAAATTCTTCGGGGTTTTCGTTTCTGCATTTGTTTACTACGGGAATGCTGCCGAAAAAAACATCGGATATATTTTCCCAGTCTTCAATGCCGTACATATGTACAGTAGTCCTCTGACCCCAAGTTTTTACTATTTTATGTGAGGAATAGAGATTGATAAGGTCAGCAGGGTCAAGAGCCGGTTTCGTTCTGTTGAAAATGGAAATTTCACCGAACTGCTGATGCTGGGACTGTATCCCGATAAGATTATGAATACAGGACTGAACAGAATCAAAAGGTCTTAAAAGTCCGTTTTTCAAAAGACGGAGATAAATTATTTTTTCTTTTGTCACAGATTTTTCGCTCCTTTCATTTTTGGTATCGGGGGCTTAACAATAGCATAGATTTTCTAAGGCAATAATAACATACAAAAAATAAAAAGACAATTACAAAATAAAAATCCATACTAAGGAATAGGCGACTATTTCGAAATATGGATTTTTATATTTATTTGTAAACTATAAATTTCCCGTCTGAAATTTTGATATCTTCCACAAAGGAAAAATCATTCAGATCAAGAATAGGCTCTTTTTCCAGCCCTCTGAACGAAGCACCTAATGCTGTTCTTATAATAGGGTGCTTCTGCATGTCAATATCTTTTCCATCCTTAGTAACGCTTACCAGTTCAAACTTATCAAGATAGAGCTTAGAATCAACTGAATCATATTTTACATGTGTCTGGAATGTCATGGTACCGCTGATGCTGTCTCCGACAGCCTGGTTTTTATATTTTGCTTCTATAATCAACGTGTCACCTATTAATGTAACCTTTGGGTGACTTAACTTTATTTTGCCCACAGCATAACTTTTTTCAATAGGAAATTTCTTATTTACCGACATTTGAATAAGAAAGTTCGGAATTCCTACCTCTGGTTGTATATATAGATACAGTCCGTATCCAAATATAAGAAAAAGAGCTAAAAATAAAAAATTTAAAACTTTTTTCATCAATTCACCTCAACTTACTAAATTTACAAGCTAATTATAGCACCTGAATCTTTAAAATGTCTTAGAAAACGCAATGTTTTATAAAAAAACTTGAGTGAGTATATAATATTTGTTAAAATATAAGAAAAACATAAAGAGAGGCACTAAATGAGAGAATTAATAATTATAACTGGAATGAGCGGTGCCGGTAAATCCGTAACGCTGAAATTTTTTGAAGACAGAGAATATTTCTGTATAGATAATTTTCCTATACAGTTATTTCAATATATAGGACAAATATTTCTTGCAAAGGGAAAACGGGATAAAATAGCTGTGAGTATAGATATAAGGGATATGGAGATAATAAGTAAATTCGAGGAGCAGCTGGATATTCTGGATGACGAAAAGATAAAATACAGCGTAATCTACCTTGATGCCAAAAACGATATTCTCTTAAACAGATATGAGCTGAGCAGAAGAAAGCATCCTTTGAAGGTTTACGATACTCTTTTGAGTAATATAAAAAAAGAGAGACATCTTATAGAAAAATTAAAGCCAAAAGCCAATATAGTAATAGATACAAGCACGATTTCCACAAAAGAGCTGTATGAGATACTGGAAAGGGAATATACAAGGGATATTTCAAAGCTGAACATAAATCTTACATCTTTTGGTTTTAAATACGGGATTCCTTTGGATCTGGATCTTATGTTTGATCTGAGGTTTCTGCCGAATCCTTATTATATAGAGGATCTGAAAAATAAAACAGGCAATCATATAGATGTTTATAATTATGTAGTAGAATCCGAGGAAAGCAAAAAGTTTTATAAAATGCTTTTTGATATGCTGGTTTACCTGATACCTGAATACGAAGAAGAGGGAAAAGCCCACCTTCGTATAGGAATAGGGTGTTCCGGAGGGCAGCACAGATCAGTTTCTTATGTGAATAAGCTTCATAAAGAATTAAGCGAAGAATTTGATTATAAAATAACATATTATCACAGAGAAGTGGGAGAAAAGGAGATCGTATGAATAATATAGAGCCTCCTGTAAAGCTGAATGAGATACCTCTGAATCCCGGCACATATATTATGAAAAATGAAAAAGGCAGGGTAATATATGTAGGGAAAGCCAAAAATCTAAGAAACAGGGTTTCGTCATATTTCAAAAATATCAGTTCACATACTGTAAAAACACTTGAACTTGTAAAAAATATAAGAAGCATAGAATTTTTTATATGCCAGAATGAAGTAGAGGCACTTATTCTGGAAAATAATCTTATAAAGAAGCATAAGCCGAAATATAATATAATGCTGAAGGATGAGAAAACTTATCCTTATATAAAAATAAGCAAGGAAACATTCCCAAAGATAGAAATAGTAAGAAGTACCAAAAAATTAGACAGTAAAGAAGCAGAGTACTTCGGTCCTTATCCAATGGGAATATATTTTGCTGTAAAGTCACTTTTGAAGATATTTCCGATAAGGGACTGTAACAGGAATATGGAAAAGCAGTATGACAGACCTTGTCTGAAATATTATATGAATCTTTGTACAGGACCGTGTGTATATAAGGATTCTGTATCGGAATACAATGAAAATGTAAATAATTTCAGAAATTTTTTAAAGGGACATCAGAATAAAATTCTTGGCAGTCTAGAGGCCAGAATGAAAGAATTCAGTGAAAACATGGAATTTGAGAGGGCGATAAGAGAAAGAGAAAAGATAGTTTCATTGAAAAAGCTGCTTCAGAATCAGGTAATAGAATACAGCAAGGAGATAGACGAGGATGTATTTGTTATTGACCAGATAGGAGAAAAATCCTTTATATGTGTTCTGGATATCAGGGAAGGTAAGATTATCAATAAAAATCATATTTATGTATCCTTGGAAAATGTTCAGGAGGATGACTTATTCCACAGAATTTTTACGGCATATTATGAAAAAAGAAATATCCCCAAGAATATAATTCTGGATAAAAAATATGAAGAAGACGGAGACTTGATAAAAGGCTGGGTAAAGGCCGAAAAAAACAAAGATGTAAAACTGTATTTTCCGTCGATAGACAGCAGAAGAAAGCAGCTGCTGGAAATGGGATATCTGAACCTGAATGAAGAAGTGGAAAAATATTTTAAACAGAAAAAAATACTTGAAGAAGGACTTGCTAAGCTGAAAATAGAGCTTAACCTGAGAAAGCTTCCAAGAAGGATTGACTGCTTTGATATATCCAATATTCAGGGGAAAGATGCCGTAGCTGCTATGACAGTGGCAATAGACGGTAATCCAGATCCGTCAAAATACAGACATTTTAAAATACAGACAAAGGATACTCCGGATGACTTTCATATGATGAGAGAGGCTCTCACAAGAAGATATTCAAAAATTCCGGACGAGGAATTTCCTGAACTTATATTGATAGATGGAGGAAAAGGGCAGCTCGGTGTGGCAACAGAGGTAATAGATTCTATAGATAAAAGCCATTTGGTAGATATAATAAGTATAGCCAAAAGAGAAGAAGAAATTTTCAAAAGCAGGGAAAGAGAACCCTATATATTCAGCAAAAGCGACGAGGCCTTGAAAATACTCCAGAGAATAAGAGATGAAGCGCACAGATTCGGTATTACTTATCACAGAAAATTACGAAGCAAAAGAAATGTAAAAAGTTTTCTTGATGACATATACGGTATAGGACCGAAACGTAAAAAAGAACTGATAAATAAATTCGGCACAATGAAAAATATAAAAGAAGCTAGTATTGAAGAATTAAGGAAAATAGTCCCCGAGGACATCGCAATAAAAATAAAAGAGAGTTAAAAAAAACGGAGGAAAAATGAAAAAAGCAATCTACATGCTGGTTTTTGTCTTATTGTCAATAGGTGCTCATGCCGGTCTCTTTGACAGGATAAAATCTGAAATAAAATTAAAAGAAGAAGAAAAACCTATATTTGAAAATGTTACATTATATATTGACGGCAAAGAAGTACAGGAAAAAGTCCTGCCGGGAGAATATACGCTGTATCTTTTTGAACTGGATTATCCTAATGATCTTTATAAGAAAATGGATTTTCTGAGAGATTTTTCGGAATTTTTGGATTATACCAAGAAAAATAATAAAAAGTATTCAGTTCTTTTAACTAAAGAGATGTTCAGTGATTTTATAGAAATAGAAAGCGGAAATACGCTGAAAAGTGAGGCAGTAATAAAAGAACCGGCTTCTTCACTGACTTATGAGCAGACAGAGCTTTTAAAAAATCTTTCCAGAGAGATAAAAGTAAAAGAATATATGGATACTGATCAGGAAAAGCTGAACAGACAAATTTATGTGCTTTATAGAATACTTGAGAAAAAAGGCTATATAGAGTCCAACGTTTATACAGAGCTGGATAAGGAAAATCTTATCGAGGAATTAAACGAAAGCAGAAAAAGACTGGTAGACAGATACAAAGTGACTCCTGTAGAGTATTTTTATAAAGAGGACTATAAGGATATCGACCTGAAAGATTTCTCGGATGAAGTAATGTATAAATTTGAGAAAGATATAGCATTATCCACAAAAATCGAAGATCAGGCTTTATTTCCCGATATTTCGCTGACACTTTATATTACTAATTTTGATTCACGTGTAATAGAAGAACTTGCACAAAAGCAGATAAAGCTGAAAAGAAGAATACTTCTGCTTGATAACAGGCTGTATCACGGCTATACATATAATGAGGAAAATACTGTTATTTTTATGAACGGGAAGCAGCCGCTGTATTATTTTCCTGATTATCAAATAGACATTAAGCTTGTAAAGACAGATGTAAAAAAATTGAGAAATTATGATATGAAATATAATATAAATGACTTTTTTTATTAATGTCCTGCCCGATTCAGGGCATGACACTGGAAAGGATTCTGGGATGACTATGAATATTGCAAATGAAACAAATGGTGAAACAGAAAAAGAGAAAGCAGGATATATCCTGGAGATGGAAAATATACGTAAGGAATTTTTAGGCGGGAAGGTAATAGCGAATGAAGATATTACCTTAAAGGTAAAAAAGG